>ENA-UPSB01000029-UPSB01000029.1-bioreactor-metagenome-genome-assembly--contig:-NODE-29-length-262260-cov-7.970645_pt1 | contig 262260 bp, 233 predicted proteins | sample MGYA00238182_ERZ773286 | MGnify/ENA primary metagenome ERZ773286 (study PRJEB29026, sample SAMN07631240) | bioreactor metagenome | isolation source: Switchgrass digestor | place: USA: Dartmouth...
AGCGTACGGTTCGCATCCGTAAGGTCAAGGGTTCGAATCCCTCCGTCTCCACCAAGAAAAAAGTCCGCTTTTGCGGACTTTTTTGTTGTAGCTTAAGCGGAAATAAACCACCGGCTATGCCGGTGAGAATAGAAATCTTATGATACAAGAAGACCTCCTTTTGCTAAGATAGGTGCAGGTTCGCCAACCGCACAAAGCAAAAGGAGGTCATGTCATGAATGACATACAAAGTTTATCACATGCAAAATGGAGATGCCAATACCATAGTATTTACACTGAAATATCGTCGAGAAGAAATATATGCTAAGAATAAAGCATATATAGGAAAAATATTGAGAGAGCTTTCTCACGTAATTATAAAACCTACAAAATTTGGGTGTTCATAACTAGCGAGCCTATACTCCCGAATATCTTTCCCATTTATTTTTATTAAGCCTTTAACGGGATCATAAAAACGCAAAAGCAATTTTATGAGCGTAGACTTGCCGGAACCATTAAGTCCTACCAATGCTACTTTTTCCGCCTCGCCTATTTTAAAGTTGATATCCTCGAGAACATAGCGTCCAGTTCCCGGATAAGCAAATGACACGTTGCAAAATTCAATCGTGCGGACATAATCAAGATCCTCTTGGCCATTATCCTGAACACGATTGGTAAGTTCGTCGAGCGTCTTTATGTTTGCTATACGCAGTTTATCGTCATATACTTGTATAATTGATGTTGTTAATGAAAGTATGCTAGCAGTCAGTTGTGTCGTGAGCCCCGTATAAAGCGAATAATCACCGACAGTGGAATTACCATAGAATACGCGAAATGCGACATCTATGGCTATGCAAACCATTACGATTTCTGGCAGCCAATCAAAAATCCCTGTTATAATGCTGCGTTTCTTCAGCGTTTTCCTGCGATTACTGAACAGTGTATTCCAAAGATCAATATACTTATCTTTAATATACCCTCCTGCGTTGAATAAACGGATATCCTGGGAATACAGTTTTAATGTTACGACATTTTGTAGATAGCTCTTTTTCCGTTTACCCTTTATCTGATCTCTTGTAGAGAGCTTTTGTATATTTCGCTCCGACTATAGCAGATGGAAATGTAGCACAAACGACAGCAATCCCGTAAGCAAAAGAGCTACCACATAGTACAGCAAATATCCCGAAAAAGGTTATGAATGAACTAATGCATTCGAGGACATTCCACAATACGTTTACCACCGAATAAGAATCCCTGGCAGCAGCTGTCATCTTGTTGTAATATGCGGGATTATCGAAAAATTCAATATCAGCACAAAGCGCCTTATCCATAACAAGCATTGTTATCTGCTTTATGCATTGTCTGACAATAATGTGTTATTTTCCTCACGCTTGTTGTTGTCAGAGCTATGATAAGTGTTCCGGCAAGTAGCATCGCTAGTGAGGAAGTTTTGTCTTTCCAAGATCCTGCCAACAAGTCAATTATGTACTTTGCTAAGAATGAAGAAATAATACCTAAAACAGGTGTTAATATGCGCCCGGCAAGACGAACAATAGTGTAAAATGCGGACGCATCCCATGAGAGCTTTATACAATATAATATTGTTTCTAAAAATTTAGGAACAGCTTCCTTCGCATTTATTATTATGTTTGATTTACTTTTCATAATTCTACTTCTTCATACCTATAAGTTTTTATAGAATTATTAACCAACACATGGATTTCGGTATCTTATACTAGAGCAGCCTTTATAGAATATTTAACAATCCGTAAGGTAAAACATTACTCTCCTTTTTCGACACCTGAAGGGGCATGTTTTACTTTTTTTCTTTTCAAAGTACTAAACAAGACTGTAAAGACTGATATTCCTATAGTTACACTAAATATAATATAGATGTTTGTGTAGCCAGACTGAAGGTCTCCGCCTTCCTCGCTCATGTAGACATCCACGATACGTGACAATTCGTTTCGTAACTTTGTAACATTAAAATTCTTGCCCGTTTCTTGCTTTATCGCAAAAACAAGGCTCTCCTTCAATGTGTCATCGCTTATAATTGGTGTTGTTAATGCATCTCGTAGACTTATGTATAGTTCTATGCAGCGGTCGACTTGCTTCATGAATTTATCCGGACTATGCTTGGTATCATACAAGAAACTTCCTCTTCCTTTTTTCGCATACTCAGCATGCTCATATGCTTGTTTTCGGATCAGCTCGATACGCTTTTCAGCGGCCTTCTTGTTTACAGGGTTCCAAATCAGATTATCGCCTGGACTATATGAATCAATAGTGCCTGTCTGTACTTCTTCTGAGAGCAGATACTTTAAAAATTGCCACGCCTCATCCACATTCCCGGCTTTGTTGATGCTCATTGAGTAAATAGGTTCAAATAAATACTCTCCTTCTCTATACTTACTGCGTGGAAGATTCCTTACTTCACAATCGTTGTTTTCGATAATATATTTGAAATACTTATAATTATCCAATTGCATATATACTGAAAAAAATAAATAGGGAGAAATATTATAATAACTGTCGGATATTTTTGATATATTAGATAATCCTGCCAGACATTCAAAAACAGTATTATCGAGCTCGTTTAGATATGATGTTTTATTCCTAAAGTCAATTGCAGATACTAACTCACGTTCTGTTTCCCTTAATATATATATATCACCGTTCCCATTCAATGCAGCAGTGTTAAGTGGTTTTTCCGACAGTTCGGTGTATTTTATGCAGGTTTGCAGAAAACTCTCATATGTCCATTCTTCAGGAATTGACATTCCCACTTTTTCAAACAGCTCGTGGTTAACAATGACAAAAAGAAATAAGAATGAACATGGCATTATGTAGAGATGCCCTTCTTCGTCTTTGAACGGGTCAACGATATTTTGAAAGAAGTCATTGATATTTATATCAGGATCATTTTCCATTAGTTCTGCTATGTCTACAAGGGCCCCGCACTCTGCAAGTGTCCAATATGCAAAGTCTGTGCCCTGAATAAGATCGGGGCCCCTTCCGGATAACAGCTCTGTGTAAACTCTGGTATTTTGGCTTTCATCTTTTGGGTAGATAATCAACTCAACTTTTTTCCCGGTTTTAACCATATACTTATGCACGAGTAAACGAAAATTCTGATCCCTGCCCTCCTTCATAGCTATTGTCAGATCTGGCTTTTCGTCTTTCGCTACCGCAGTATTTACGGATTTAATTGAAGCAACCAATGTCATAATTACTAATAGAAAAATAATAATTCGCAGGCGTATCACTGAAATCTCTCCCCGCAATAAACTTGTAGAAGATTTATATGCTTGCTTACTATATGAGCTTCCACACTGGTAAAATTCCAGTGTGGAAGCTTAATATTGCTACCCATGCTCTTATTATAAAAAATTACCAGTAAATATACCTGAAGTTGCTCTGATAAAAATATCCAAACGAGTTATTGTAATCATCGTTGCTTTGGCGTTTATCGATATCCGCGCAATAGCAATAACATGTTGCCGCTCCAGCATACTTTGGGTTGGTACTAAATAATTAATCCCAGTTATTGTCCGCTGTAATGACACCTTTGCTATAGGTGATACAATTTTTTCAGAAACTACTATAAAATACTCAAGCAATGCAATAAATCTTTGATATTCGCTTTGAAACCTGTAATCATCCGAAATGCTTACATCTTGAAATGCATAATATATAATTTCAATAAGATAATACTATATATTTACAATTTTGCAATAGACATGGAACATACGACATATAAACGGGAACAAGCAACATACGTGGAGGTGTCCTATGCGCATCGCAGTATGTGATGATGATACTCAGGTGCTGGAGCTGATGCAGATATACTTATAGATGTCGATAAAGATAACGTCAAAATTGTTGTATTCGCTTTGTTCCAAGGACTGTAAAAGCTTATCCGGGATCGCGAAGTATTCTGTGTGCAGTGTTCTGCTTCTGATTTCTGTTGCGTCCATAATCCGAAAGCATAAAATATCTGTCCATATAGTTTTTATCACTGGATTATCGGGTCACATGCCGGAAGCTTTTCGCGTTCACGCCTATGATTACATACTAAAACCGATATCAAGCGACAATGTGTACAGAGTGTTGGATGATTTATTGAAGCCAACATCTAAGTTGACAATAGTCGCAGACAGACGGGAAGTAAGCATTCCCACAAGTAAGATCTTATACATAGAGAGCATGGGGAAAAAGGCTGCAATAAAAACAACTGATTTAAGTGTAAGCGTCAAATAAACGGGTACATGGAATAGACGAAATCGCCATGGTAAGATAAGCTCAAAAGAAGAAGGGACGGATCAATGGCGATGAACCGGCGAACAAGATCAGAATGGACAGATTTGATCGAAGAGCAGAAATCCAGTGGCCTTGGACAGCGCGAATGGTGTGAGAAACACGGAATCAAACCAAACACGATGAGGGAGATGGCCCGGAGGATCCGAAAGGATGCTGAAACCGCAGAAAAGAGACCTGAATGGGTGGAAGTCGTCAGTGTCGAAAACGACAACCGCGAAAGAGCACAGGCAGGGTCACTATTGATAGAGGTTGGTGAATACCGCTTGGCCGTGGGATCGTCGTATCCTGCAGAAATGTTGGCGACAGTGTTGAGGGGGTTGTCCGGATGCTGAAGTTCGGGACGAAGCATATTTATCTTGCCTGCGGTGAAACTGATATGCGCAAGAACATAAATGGCTTGATGCTGCTCGTAGAGAACAGTTTTCAGTTGGATCCCTTCAATGAGGCGATATTCGTGTTCTGTAACCGAGCAAGAGATCGGCTGAAGATACTGGAGTGGGATGGAGACGGATTTTGGCTGTATTTCAAGAGACTAGAGAAGGGCCGTTTCAAATGGCCGGCTCCAGGAAAAGAGAAGACAATGGTTCTCAGTGGAGAGGAAATGGAGTCACTACTCGGCATCCCTAAGTTGGCACAAAAGCTGAAAAGACAAGAGGTCATCCAACGAGTGATCGCATAGCTGGAAATAACGTGAAAGTATTGTAATTACTTGTTTTGAGGGTGTTTTTATGGTATGATGTAGCCATGGAAAACACAGTAAAGACAACAGAAAATTGGGCTGAAATCATCGCCGAAAAGGACTCTTTGATCGCAGAGAAGGAGTCCAAAATCGCGACGCTTGAAAGCAAGCTCTCCGAACTGGAAGCACTGGCGAAGTATTATGAAGAACAGCTTCGCTTTGCGAAGCATCGACAGTACGGGGCGTCGAGCGAGAAGACAGAGATAGCTGAGCAACTGTTCCGGCTTTCATAATAATAATCAGCATCCGCACCTTCACATAGCCCTGCTTTACGCCAAACCATCTTATTCAACCCGCCTGCCCTTGTTGTTGCGCGCTGCCATTTGCCGGGCCAACGAAAAATACCCTCCGAAAACCCTTGTGACCATGCAGACCGTCTATCCAGGGAGCGAAGCTCTTGCGCGACGGATAATGAAGAACTGCGACGTTAAAGATCTTGCCCGCAGCTTTGAGTTTGAGTTCAAAGATATATATTCACTGCTGTTTGATTGAAACTCGTATCATGCAGAGATACATTAAGAATGCAGTAAAGTAAATCAAGCATACGGGAGTATCTCAAATTGAGGTACTCCCACTTTTTACTCAGTGCCGAAATAGATTGGAGAAATAGGGCCTGCGCAACCAGATGAAGTATCTCCCATCGAGGCAGTTTTGATTTCAAGTATAGAGCCTTGCACCGGAGATTAGCTCAAAAAGTGTAATCGTGTGCAAGATGGGTAATCGTGTGCGAGATACGGTAATCTTGTGAAAGAAGGCGTTCCATTCTAATAACTGGAAATGAACCTTGTAATATTGCGTAAGGTGTTTCTATGTGCTATTCTTGGAGCACGAGATTAGATTTGTTGTGGGAGAAACTGAAATGAAGAAAAACCTAAAGCTGATTATTTCGGCAATAGTGCTCATAGGGATTATTGCTTTTTCGCTTATCTATACCCGTCCGATGACGATCGAGCAACGCTATCCATATCTTGATGCTTCGAAATGCACACAGATTCAGGGCTATTATTTTAGGGGAACTGATAGTGAAGATACTTGGTTTGTTATCAACTCTGATGATCCCCATTTTGATGAACTTATTGAAATCATTCAATCTTCCGCTTTTAAGACAAAATTGCTGAACATTCTTCCACAAGGAACAAAAACATATCGATACGGTGATGATGATTTTAAATGGAATCTAATGCTGCTTTATGAAGATGTATATTTCCCGGATGGAAGTACCGGTAGCGGACATTTACTCCATATTGATAATTTCTTCGGAGATTTGAGCATCACCTCTAATGGTGAGCAGGTTTGCTGTTCCGTCAATAATCAAGGGCAATGGTTAAAAAACGTTATGAGCATTATTTCACAGTATGCTGTTGAATAAATCTAAGGTATATGCTCCTGATTACATTGAGAATTCCAGTTTAAACTCTGCTTTCTCACTTCAATATTACTTCACCCCCTAAACGCAAAGATCACCTCCCTTGCATGGTTCTCTCGGAAAGATGTATCAAAAATAATAGTCCTTTACCAAATCTGTCAACCTGGAATGATATAATAAGAGCCGGTAAGAAATGACCGGTTCTTGTTGTATATATGGGAAAAGCACGTAAGAAGGAGCTTCCGGAGTTATATCATTAACTTCGGAAGTTTTTAGTTTCTTTCAGAGCAACTAAAAATTTTATACCCTCCTCAGGCAGAACAGACTTAACCTATGGTTAAGTCTGACTGGCGTACCATTCCATTTAATACCTCTTGCTTTGTGATATAATAATTTTGAACTGAAGCTAAACACTGATACTCGGAGGTGTGCAATGAGCTTTACAATTGGCGAAAACATCAGGGATCTGCGTTTGGAGCGCGCGATTACTCAAGAACAGCTTGCGGAGCAGCTGAATGTATCTGCTCCTGCTGTCAGTAAATGGGAGCGCGGCGAAGCATATCCTGACATCACGCTTGTGCCGAAGCTTGCTGAAATATTAGGCGTTTCCACTGACAAACTGTTCGGAGTCGATCAGACAGCGGAAAGCAAATATTACAACAATGCATATAGCAATGACGATTACTACTGGGGCATGGAACCATCTACGATGTGTTATGAGGTTCTGCGCTACCTGCCGCCGACACGTCCTCTGAAATTGCTCGATATCGGTTGCGGCGAGGGCAAGGACGCGGTATTCTTCGCCCGTTGCGGGTACATTGTCAGTGCATTCGACCTGTCGGAGGCTGGGCTTGAAAAAACCAGACTGCTTGCGGAGAAAGCTAAGGTGACGGTCAATATATTTAAAGCTAATCTGTGGCATTTTCGACTGACCGAGAACTACGACATTTTATATTCAAGCGGAGTGTTTGAGTACATAAAGCCTGAAATTCGTTCTGAAATTATGGAAAACTATAAAGCACATGTGAATGACGGAGGTCTGGTGGCTTTTCACACCTTTGTGAAAAAGCCGTTTATCGAGCGTAAGCCTGATAGACAAAGGGATTCTTATGCATGGAAATCTGGCGAGCTATTTACCTACTTCCATGACTGGTACATTGAGAATTGCTGCGAGTACATCTTTGACTGCAACTCTTCAGGAGTTCCGCATAAACACGCTGCCAACCGCCTGTTTGCAAGGAAAATCAAGGAACTTCGCTGACTGTCAGAATACTCAGGCATTAGGTTTTTTGAATGTTCTTCTCTGCTTTGCTATTTAAAAATTATAAACTATTCCACAACTTCTGAACATAAAGCGAGGATTTACGCGTTTCTATGCAATATGAAAGGGCGTGCCTTTATGGATTATAAAATCCATTTTGAGACGCGCCCTTTCCGTTTTCGTGAGACTTATTTCATTGTCGCTTCGATAAACCTTTGTATGATGGCGGCCGCCTGGACGCGTGTCGCATTATCCCGCGGCATCAGTCTGCCGTTGTTGCCGAGGATAATGCCGTTTTCCACAGCCCAGACCATCGCGTCAAATGCGTAATCCGATACGTTATCCGCATCTGAAAAAGCACTCAATTCTCCATCGGACTTTGGAGAACCCGCATACCGCCATATGATCGTAACAATCTGCTCACGGGAGATGTCACCGTAAGGACTTGTACCATCCGTGATGCCGGCACTCATTGCCCAGCCGCGTGCGGCGTCATATACACCGCTGCCGGATAGTGTCTGACCATTCACACGTCCAAGCACAGTCCAGAACATTGCACGTGTCATAGCACCGTTGGGAGTAAATGTGTTTGCACCGGTCCCCATGTAGAAACCATTCCGATTGACGAACTCTACCGCGCTGTAGAACCAATCGCTTTCCTTCACATCGATGAAGGGATTGATCCAAGGCTCATTTGACGCTTCCTCAGCCATCAGATAGAAATTGCAAAGGTGGTTTGTGGTTACCGTGTAAGTAAGAGTCGCCCGGTCAAAGGTTCCATGCAATCCGGTCACAACTCCGTTGTCGTCCACCTTGTAAACTACCAAGCTGTTGGGGTCAATACGCCGGACTTCATCAGGTGTGATTCGGAACTTCAGCGTGATTGCATCACTAAACTCGGTGAGGGATGATTTCTGATTGTTGTTTTCAACGGTGAAGGTCACTTCGTATCCTTTACGGATACTCTGCTGAGTGGGATAGACCTTATAAAAATCGTTCAGTTTCTCAGGATCTTTGATTTCAGAGGCTGTTATGATAATGGTATCTGCATCGCTGCGAGGAATTGACTCAAGGCCGGCAATAAGCTGCAAACCGTTTTCGATATTAATACTTTGCTGCTGTATGAGCATTTCTGAAATCAATGACGGGGTAAAGATAAAGGTATCCTCGGCCGGCGAGGGACCAGGGGTCGGGGCAGGAGTAGGATAGGGATCTGGCCCAGGGTTGGGGGTAGGAGTAGGATAGGGATCGGGCCCAGGGTTGGGGATAGGAGTAGGATCGGGATCGGGATCAGGGTCGGGGGTAGGAGTAGGATCAGGATTAGGATTAGGATCAGGTGTTGTGCCGCTGCCGCCTTTTTCCCACGCCTGTCATCGTCACTGTGGTCAGATACAGCGTGTTTCCGTTATCATCCTTCGGATGCACAGCGGCACCGGGAGTTGGTATATAGTCTGATCGGGTCAAACTGTTACCAATTTGGGGCGTACCATATGTTGAGGTCTTTGCATCGACTGAGCCGCCGGTGACTTTAACAGTTCCGACCTGACGACCGGGTGCACCATATTTCATTGATGATGTTGCATAGCCCTTACCGCTATAGCCGCCGCCAATGCCCGGTGCATAATAACTGGAGGCAGCAACCGTACCGCCTGATATAGTCACGTTATCTCCGTGGCCGCCATCTCCGCCATAGGAATCGAGAGTGATGCCGGCTGTTCCGGACTCCTTCGCGTTGGCTCCTGCACCGCCGCCGATGCCGGCTCCGTTTTGTGATTTAGCGGTAACTGTTCCACCCGTAATGGTGACGACGCTTCCTTTGCCGCCATTACCGCCTTTTCGATAATTCGCAGCTCCACCCAAACCGCCTGCGCCGCCGCCGATACCGGCTCCATGGGCTGATTCGGCAGTAATCGCGCCGCCGGAAATTGCGATTTCTCCGCCGTCGCCTCCTGTTCCGCCGTTGAAATTGCGATCGGCCGTTCCGCCTGCACCACCGCCGATGCCCGCACCGCGGAAGCCGCCGTTTGCGGTGACGGTGCCGCCGCAGATGGCAACTTTACCGCCGGAGCCGCCGACGCCGCCTGTTCCATATACGCCAGAGGAGTAACCGCCGCCGCGGCCGCCGCCGATGCCCGCACCGTCGTCGTTGCCTGTGGCCTCGACCGTGCCGCCGAATATTTTCACAACGCCGCCGTTTCCGCCGTTTGTGGTTGTATTGCTGCTCGGGTCACTGAAACCGCCGCCGCCGCCAATTCCCGCGCCGCCGCTTTTTCCCGTGGCAATAATATGACCGCCGTAGATGATCACGGTACCGCAATTTCCATCTGTGGGTTGATCGGGAACAGTGCCATTGCCGCCGATTCCCGCGCCGCCGCCGCTGCCGCTGCTTCCTCCGCCTCCTGTGGCGATCAGCTTTCCGGTTCCCAGATCTTGTCCATAAATGGTCAGAGTGTTACCTTCAGCAACGTGAATGCCGGCTTTCAGACCGCCTTCAGCAGTGCTGACCGTGGGAGCCGTGACTGTCAGCGTACAACCGTCCACGAGAACCAGCTTTACATCACCGGTTACCGTGACCCCCCCAGTGATATTGACAATATTATTATTTACGATATACCAGCCGCCGTCTTCCCATTGGGTGGTTTCCGACGTGACCGGCGTGCAGTCAGTCAGGATCTGCCGGTCGCCGCTTTCGTCAATGTAATAGCTGGCAGCCGCAAGCGCCGTTGCCGGCAGTATGGCCAGAATCATACACAGTGTAAGTAATATGCTGAGCAGTTTCTTTTTCATTATGGTTTCTCCTTTGTATTCACAGCCCGGTGTCGATCGGCTTATTTCGCATTATATCAAAATACCGTCTCAAAAACCGTTCGCCGCATGAAACATGTTTTTTTCGACATGAAACTTCTTTTTTGGTGAACGAGGGAGGCAGACCCCGGAAAGTTTACAATCCAAAACATCGAGGAGGAACGTTAGCTTGATTTGCCGACCCCGAAATATTTATCCAATAATGTTGAATACTAATAGCAAAACACTCAAATAAAGGTAAAGCGTTATGATGTTGTTCCCTCGCCGAGGTTCGCCAAACAACCAGACACAGCCATCCAATGGGCCTGCCGGGGCCGCCGGGTCTGGCAACAACAGCCGGGCGGCTGAGATCGGCGGCAACTTGGATGCAAATATAAGCAAAATAAGAGCGGAGCTTGGTTCCGACGATTTGATCATAAACCTGTCGCAAAGCAATCCCGACAAGCACATGCGCTTTGCATGCGTCTATATCGACAATCTGATCAGTGATCAGATACTGAGCGATTACTCCGTTGAACTGAGCGAATTATTGGAGTCAAGGCAGAGCATAAACGCACAACCCCCGTCTGACTTCTTCAACATACTAAAAAGCAGGTTCTCCGGAGTCAGACGGGTATCGCAAGGGTCGAACCTTAATGATCTTGTGAACTGCTTGTTGTCCGGAGAGATCATCTTTCTCGTGGACGGACACAATGTGTTTCTCTCAGTCGACGCCTTCTCGCCGGAATGCAGACAGATCGAGGAGTCGACGACGCAAAGCACCGTCAGGGGGCCAAAGGAGAGCTTCACTGAAAAGATCGGGACCAATGTCGCCATGATAAGAAAACGGATCAGGGATAAGGAGCTAAAAGCTGAAAGCCTGATTGTCGGGAGCAGGTCAAGAACAAAAATAATCCTGATGTTTATCAATAATCTCGCAAAAAAAGAGATCCTCGATGAGATAAGAAGGCGTCTGAATTCCATTCAGATAGACGGGATCCTTGACAGCGGATACATTGAAGAACTCATCAAAGACAACAGGTATTCTATTTTTCCGACTTTGCTGAACACTGAAAAACCCGATACGGCTTCGGCTTGCCTGCTTGAAGGAAAGGTAGTGATCCTTGTTGACGGCACTCCGTTCGCCTTGATCGCCCCCGCGCTTTTTTCCGATTTCTTTCAGTCCAGCGAAGACTATTACCATCAGTTTCATATATCCACATTAACTCGCTTAATCAGGTATTTGGCTTTTTTACTGGCTATTTTCGTCCCGGCCTTATATATTACGCTGGCTTCCTACCACCAGGAAATGATACCAACTCCGCTGCTTATCAGTATACTTGCGCAGCGCGAAGGAGTTCCGTTCCCGACATCCGTCGAAGTTCTTCTGATGGAAGTTACTTTTGAGATACTGAGAGAAGCCGGTATTCGGATGCCCAGGGTTATCGGTCCGGCCATTTCGATTGTAGGCGCTCTTGTCCTGGGTCAGGCCGCGGTGGAAGCGGGCATTATTTCCGCAGTGATAGTTATTATCGTTTCAACCACGGCGATCGCGAGCTTTACCATTCCGAATTACAGCATGGCCAACGCCGCGAGGGTAATAAGGTTCATCATGATCCTAATAGCCAGCATATTCGGCCTGGTGGGCATATTTTGGGGTACGATCGCTTTAATGCTGGAATTATGCAGATTAAAGTCGATCGGCATCCCATACATGTCTCCGCTTGCTCCAAAAGCAAAATCCGCGGCAAAAGACACATTGCTGAGATACCCGATCTGGAAAAGCTCAAGACCGGAGGGTATCAGCACCGACCCTTCACAGCAGGCAAGCAGTAAAGAAATCGTAACGGAAGCGCAAAAACAACAGCCTGAGTTCAGGTGATTTGGTTGAAAATAAAGATTCAGTTTATCATCATAATACTGTTTATGCTCCCCGTTTTCAGCTCCTGTGCGGCCAGAGAGCTTGATTCGATAAGTCTTGTTACTGCCGTGGGGATAGATAAGGATGGGGACGGGTATCTGGTAACGTATCAGGTGCTCAATCCGAAAGCAATAGCTTCGCAAAAAAGCGTATATGAATCGCCTATCGTTATCTATACAGAAAAAGGGCCGGATCTCGGACAGATTGAAAGACGCGTCACCACACAGGCGGCAAGAAAGATGTATACCGCGCATGTCAGAGCGGTAGTCCTCGGAGAAGACGTGGCAAGAGACGGAATCAGGGAGATCCTTGACTATTTGTTCCGCAGCAACGAATACCGTACGGACCACTACTTTATCATCGCGAAAGGCACTACGGCCGGTCAGATCCTGAAAACGGTGACGATGATCCAACCGGTATCGGGCATAAAACTTTACGAATCGATAGAGAACTCTAAAAAATGGTGGTCGCCCACAAACTCACTGAGGATAGTCGAGCTGATCAATACTATCAATGCCAAAGGAAGCAACCCCGTGCTCGCCGGGATAGAACTGGAGGAGCAAGATGATATTGATACCGTCGAAAGGCTAAAAAAAACCGATCCCGGAGAGGTCAGATATACCTCGCTGGGAGCGTTTCGCGGCGATAAGCTCGTGGGGTGGCTTGACGAAAGCGAAAGCCTTGTTTTAAGCAGCCTTCTGGGGAAAGCGAAGAATTCGGCCGGTAATGTCCGGATCGATAAAGACACCCTTGTTTCTTTGAATTTTAAAAATAAGAAGCCGCTGATCGATGTGTACATGTCGGATGGAGAACCCATTATAGATGTTGTGCTGCAATTTGAAATGAGTATCACAGCACAGACGGGCGATATCGACTTTACCAAACCGGAAAACGCGGATACGCTGAAACTGATGGTGGACGAGAAGTATGAGGGGCTTTGCGGAAAACTGCTCGAAAAGGCTCAGAAAGAGCTGAAAACGGATATTTTCGGTTTCGGAGAAAGGATCCACAGAGCCTGTCCGCAGGCGTGGAACGATCTGAAGGACAACTGGAACGACGAGTTTTCAAACCTTCAGGTAAACTTCACGGTCGATTCCAAGCTCATGGATCTGGGTCAGAACCTGAAGCCTATAATCAAGGAAGAGGGGTAATTATAATGGCTTTGATCGCTATTATATGTATACTGCTCTTTGCGGCTGCGGACTGTATCGTCGAGATCCCAAAGATGCTGCGGGAAAAGGCGCGGCGAGACATACTCGCTTTCTCGCTGCTTCTCTCATTGGGGGTCGTACTGGCGATATTGAAAGTTCTTCAGTTTAAAATAGGAAACCCCTCGGATTTTTTCGCATGGATATACTCACCGCTGCAGGGAATTATGGAGATATTGCTATCGAAAGGATAAGGCTCGCAGAATGGCAAAAACAAAAGTGTCGCCTCGTCAGCTCATGATATTAACGTCCGGTTTTTCCTTCGGGAGCGTTCCCTTAATGATCCCGTCCCGTATTGCGGATCTTGCAGGTCCGGACGTGTGGATATCCATCCTGCTTGGAGCAGTCGCAGGTCTTCCGGTCATCTGGATATATGCGAAGCTTGGGGAACTGAATCCTGACAAGACGTTCGCAGAGATCCTCCGGCTTTATCTAGGAAAGTGGGCGGGAGGACTTGTGGCGTTGTTCTATATACTCTCGGGACTTGTCCTGACGACTCAGATCTCCTGGTACATGGGTGATTTCGTACGCAATGAGTTCAGGAGCGATCTGCCGATCATTCGAATAAACATATTCTTTGTTGTTTTGCTGGCGTTTGCCATGTGGTGCGGTGTTGAAGCTATGTACAGAGCTACTGAGCTGCTGTATTACATTCTGTTCTCTTTTTTCATTGTCACTGTGCTTTTGCTTATTCCGAGTTTTAAACCGGAGTATCTTTTGCCGATAATGGAGAATGGACCAGTTCCGGTTCTAAAAGGGAGTATTCCCTTTATTACCGACTGCGTATTACCGCTCGTCTTTCTGAACATGGTATATCCGGTTTGCCTTGAAAATGTGCAGGAGGCCAAAAAGGCCTTGTTCAAAGGGTATTTAATTGGTGCGCTCACCACATTGATCGCCGTGACAACCTGTGTTCTTGTAATGGGCAGCAGCCTGATCGCAAATGTTCGTTCGCCCATGTATACGGTAAATAAAGAAATCAGTCATCTGGTGGTTTTTTCAAGAATAGAGGCGGCGACCGTAGCCATCAGTCTGGGCGTCAGCTTCATTGCCGCTTTTTCCTATGCATATGCAGGCGTTTTAGCGTTGGCGCAGCTTATAAAAGTAAAAAACTACAAATATCTTATCCCGCCGATAGGCTTGCTGATTATCTTATATTCTCCGGATATATATTACAACACGGTTCACGAAATACAATGGGATTCGCTCACCTGGCCGCCATTGAGCTTCACTCTGGGCTTCATTATCCCGGGCGTTGTTCTGACTATAGCTGTCATTAAGAAAAGAAAAGAGAACAATCAACAATCCGGAAATCAAGCGAAGTGACTTATATAAACACTGAAATGTATACATTTGCGCGCTATACGGGCATAACTGGCCCCCCAAACAGGTTTTGATCTTACCTTAAGCGAGGTATCATTAAAAAAGTCGAGAAACTTCAATTGCTTTATGCTATACTGAAATCACTTCATGAAGTAAGCTGCAAATGGTGGTGATATGATGGACTATTTTCTTATGGTGTCGGCAGTGGCTGTGTTTGTTGAGAGCAGGATTAAATCCGGTTTTAAGTACAGCGAACTTGAAAAGTCGGTCGGCTTTTCGCTGCCGCATATCAGGGCCGTATACGCAAAAACGACGGGTAAATCCCTCTCACGCTACATATTGAGCAGGCGCATCGCGAACGCGGCTTTTGAACTGGCGCACACCGGGAACAGAATCCTTGATATTGCCACAAAATACGGCTTTTCAAACCACGATACCTTTACAAGAGCTTTCAGACGCGTCACAGGAGTAACTCCTAAAGAATTTCGCAAGCTGAGGCAGCCGGTAGGCAGTGCGGTCCTATGCTCGGGAGTCTATGCTGTCTCGGTCAAGCCGGTCAATCACTGTCAAAACGATACGGAAAGGGTTGTTACAATGAGCAACAATGATCAAAAACGCACGACGGACGGAAGCGTTATACTGTACGGAGTTCCAAAGGTGTATTACGGCGCTTATGGCGGCTGCACCCCGCTTCCCATATGCATAAAAGCCGTGGCCAACTATATGGGTATCGAACTCGATTATTCGGAGGCTATGGTGAACTGCGGTGCGGCATTCCGGCTCACCTGGAACGAAACGTGCTGGGACGGAGGCAATGTGGACGCCATTTTTGCGTTCGACGACCCGTCGAAGGTATATCGCTGCGCCTTAGAATCTTTAGGCTGTGAGTACAATTTGCTGGGCCGTTCGAAATCGACGGAGAAGTCCGAATTCATCAGGTTCATCAAAGAGAAGATCGACAACGGTATACCGGTAATAGCGCTTGGGATAATAGGCCCGCCGGAAGCCGGGATCATAACCGGATACCGCGATGACGGGAATACCCTTTTGGGATGGAACCTGTTTCAGGAGTACCCGGAGTTTGCGGGAAACATTAGCTTCGATGAATCGGGCTATTATGTGACGGACAAATGGTGGGAAAATAAGGATACGGTGGCGGTAATGTCCCTGGGTGAAGTCAATAAAGATAAGAAGTATACGCTCAGGGATATCATCGAGAACGCCGTAGAGGTCATGACACCGCGTAAAAAAGGAGAATACGCAAAAGGCATATATGCTTACGACGCATGGAAAAAGGCCATACTGGATGAAAGCCAGTTCGGGAAGGACATGGTAAGCCCTCTTCTGGCCGAACGGCTCATGTGCCAGGGAGACGCGACGGATTGCGTTGCCGACGGGCGTAAAAACGCTCATGATTATTTCAAAAAGCTGGCCGAAGAAAATCCGGAACAGCCGCTGTTCGGACAATTAGCTGAACAGTTTGGGAAAGCCGCATACGGCGCCCATAAAATGTATCAGCTGCTGGGCGGTTGGGAACGAGGAGAAAAACAGATGCAGGCCCTCGCTCAGCGTGAAACGCGCGTCGAAATCGGCAAGCTGATCGACAAATGCAAGGCGGCCGATGAGAAGGCGCTGAGCTTGCTGACGGAGCTGTCGAAAGTATTGTGAGGTGTGATTTCACCATCAGCATTGTTTGCGTTTTCCTGCTAAGGATCTTAATGATTCACCCTAAGCTAAAACGCTTAGGGTTTTTATTTCACCTGCTAAAGAGGTCCTGAGAATGAACAGGCATCGGTGAAGAAAAAGCGCATCCTCCGTGCTGCGGAGGATGCGCTTCGCGTTTCGGGCCGGTAACGGGATCGGTCCCGAAAGGCGCCGAACATGTATCAAAACGCCTTTTTAACCTTGAAGATGCTTACGATGTCCTTGAGATGATCCGCCTGTGCGGAGAGCTCTTCGCTCGTGGCGGCGCTTTCTTCTGCGGTGGCGGCGTTGTTCTGGACGACCTGCGACACCTGCATGATCCCCTGGTTCAGCTGCTCGATGCCGACCGCCTGCTCCTTTGATGCGATCGCAATGGCCTTCACAAGCTCGGATGCATTTGATACCTCGTTTACGATCTTGTCAAGAGCTTTCGCGGTTTCGTTTGCGATATTAATGCCGGTTTCGACACTCTTTATCGAGCCTTCTATCATTTCGGTCGTTTCCTTTGCGGCGCTAGCTGCTTTTTCAGCAAGCGTCCTGACCTCCTGGGCAACGACTCCGAAGCCCTTTCCGTGCTGGCCGGCCCTTGCGGCTTCGACGGCCGCGTTCAGGGCGAGTATATTCGTCTGGAAGGCGATGTCGTCGATAATTTTAATGACTCTGTTGATGTTATTGCTGGACGTCTTGATCTCGTCCATCGCGTTGAGGAGCGCGCTCATCTTGGAGTTGCCCTGCTCGGCTTCCGCTTTTGCATTCGAAGCCAGCATATCGGCATTTTCGGCATTCTGTGCGTTATTAGTGGTCTGGGAGGCGATCTCCTCGATGGAAGCGGAAAGCTCCTCGATCGAGCTGGCCTGTTCCGTTGCACCCTGAGAAAGCGTTGCACTCGTAGTCGAGACGAGCTGCGAGCTCGAGGCGACCTGATCGGCCGCGGTGATGATGCCGGACACCACTTCGCTCATGTTGACCACAAGGCTTGAGAGGCTTTTACTCATGACGTCGTTTTGAGACCGTATCTGAACGTCGACAGTCAAATCTCCCTTTTCCAGCCGGTTGACGGTTTGTGCCTGTTCTTTTGTCGCTGCGATCAGTCTGGAAAAAGCCCGAGCCAGATCACCGATCTCATCCTTCCGCTCGAACAGGTCAGCGTCGTCATCGCTGCGCAAACGGTCGATAACCAGATCTCCGTCGGCAAGGCGTTCGGCGATCTTTGATGCCAGAGCTACAGGCTTTCCGATGATGCGGGAGAGATAGATTCCAAGTATGATCGAAACGATAAGTCCCGCCATAAGTATGACGGCGTCAGTGATGATCGTTGTCCGTGCTATCGACGCGTTGTCTGCAGCTCTTAACCCCGCCCGGGCGGCAACCTTTTCAAACAGCAGCAGAAAATCATCGCGGAGATCGTTGCCAGCCTGCACAAGAGCATTATTCATGACGATTTTTTCGCCTCTGACCGCCGCCTGGTTTTCCGCGTCCATATTGGGTCTGTAATAATCCCAATTCTTCTGGATTCTGGCAAGCAGCTCCCTGATTTCAGGGTCATTAATAGTTTCGTTGCATTTCTTCAGGTTTTCGTCCATCTGGTTGAAGTTTTCGGTAAGCAAACTGACGGCTTCCTCGATTGCCGCCTGATCCGACGCGTACAGGCGCTTCAGGCTGTTATACCTGATCTGCATGAATATGACGGCTGTATTGCTGGCATACTGCATACCGAGCGTATCTTCCTTGTATAACGACTGATCCGCATGCCTGATGCCGAGGATGCCTGTTATGCCGACGAGGCCGATAATGCTTGCGACAATTGCCACGATAAGGAAGCCAACGGTAAGTTTCCGGGCGATCTTCAGATTTTTCATTTTGACACCTTCATTTCTTTGTAAATTGCCATTTGAGCCCCGTTGTTTTTCAAGGTCGTCAATGCTGAAATTATACTTACAGTCCGCTGAAAAACAGAGATGCTGCCGAATCTCCCGACAGCCAAAAAACCCTTATATTACTAATAATACATATTACTACGAATTTTAGGAGTATTCGGCGGCAAAACGCCAAAAAAGCGACATGAAATGTCGCTTTTCCCTGATGAGCTGCATTTTGCCGCCGGCAGGACGGCATGCCGGTTTTTTGGACGCGTGACATGCAGCGCTTTAAAAGACATCTCCGCTCGGCTACCTGGCGGCGGGGAGCTCAATAAAAAATCTGCTGCCCACATTCTCCGTGCTTTCGCAAAAAAGCCGGCCTCCGTGTTCGTTGACGACGATGTCGTAGGCGATGCTCAGACCCAGGCCTGTTCCCTGGCCGACCGGCTTGGTGCTGAAAAACGGATTGAAGATCTTACGGAGATTTTCCTCGCTTATCCCGATGCCGTTGTCTTCGATCCGGCAGACAACGACGTCGTTGACAAGCTCCGTGCCGATAATGATGGTGCCGATCGCGTCGGGATTCTTCGCTTTAATCGCCTGGGCGGCATTGAGGATGATATTGACCAAAACCTGCTCTATGTGATTTCTTTTACCCTTTATTATCGGGATGTTCTCAAGCAACTCCACGACACGCGCGGTATGCTTGATTTCATTTTTCAGCATGAGCAGGGCGCTGCGGATGCTCTTGTTCAGGTCGAGATCCGTGAAATCGACGTCCCGGTCCGTCCTCGCAAAGTTCTTTATGCCCTGAACGATATCGCCGATACGCGACAGTCCTTCCTCGATATCGCGATGGATCTCATCCAGTTCGGAAAATATTAAGTCCAGGTTTTCCTTTTCTTTCATTTCGTTGAGCTTACCGAGCAGCTCCGCGTTTTTCTCCAGTTCTTCGGGAGACATCCGGCCGATATACTCCTCAAGCGACCTGTTGATTTCCTTAAACCGTTCGTAATATGTCCGGCATGTTTCGAAGTTACTTGAGACATAGCCCAGGGGGTTGTTTATTTCGTGCGCCACCCCGGCCGCCAGCTGGCCGATCGCCGCCAGCTTTTCCTGTTGTATTATCAGCTCCTTGTTCTTATGAAGACGGTCCAAAGTGTTCTTCAGCTCTTTTTCGGAGACACGCTTTGCCTCATACAGGGCGGTGAGTTCGTTTTTCTGTTCCACCGCCCTTCTAAGCGCGGACTCTAACCTGTCATGCCGGTCGACGGTGAGCCTGTTGTAAGCGGAGGCATAAACCGCCAGGAAAGAAAAAAGGCTTGCCTGCGTGATATAGTACGCATATCCGATACGGTAAGGCGCCACGGAAGTATAGCGATAAATTATGTAGACGCCCGAAATGGCGATGGCAAGACCGAGAGAATAAAGCTTGAGCCTGGAAGTCCAGAACATGGTCAGCATGCACTGTATGAAAGCAAAGGTCCATACGGCGGGGCCGATCAGATAATAGAACCTGACCGTTACGAAGATGAAAACGAGCAATGTAAGCGCCGAGCTCAGGATATATGTCCCGCGCTTGAGATCTATCCAAGGAAGTGCGGAAAAAGCTATGCCCGCCGACAGGAGCACCAGACTGTCTAGAAAATAGTTGACCCAATTCTGGCGCTCAAGCAAGTGCCGGGCGACATAGCTGCCCACTGCTGCGAGGCAGAGAAGCGAGGACGCATATATGCATGCGATGGTGTACTCATACTTACGGATCGTTTTGGCGTCGTCGGCCGAATGCAGTTCATGAAACATCTGAGGGATAGATTTTATACGACGAGCCTTATCCGGCACTTCACAACACTCCTTTTACCGAAAAGGATATGTGCTTGGATCATATCTTCCAATAACTCACAATGATATGATCCTTTTCAGATATTTCATGCGGTTTCTGCTGACAGGTATGCTCTCGTCCAAATCCCTCAATGTGATAATATAGGCGCCGTTGATCCAGGGGGATATCCTGGTGATATGATCGACATTGATAACATAGCTCCTATGGCACCGGAAGAAGTTGTATCTTTCGAGGTTTTTTTCCCATGTGTTCAAAGGATCATGGCTTATATACCTGCCCTTGCCGGTGACCACGGACACATGCCCGCTCTCGGCAGATAGGTAAATAATATCCGGGATATCGATCAAAATGATGTTGTCATCCTCGTAGACGGATAATTTTCCGATAGTCTGCCTGCGTTTCGCGGAGGTCTGGGCGCTCTGCTCCTCTCTGGCCATATAGCGGCTGATCATATTCAGTTTTTCGGAAACATCCAATAGGTAATTCTTGCTGAAGCTGAGCATCTGCTGGATGCTCTCCATCTCCTTCCGCTTCCGCTTCAATGCCAGGGCTTCTTTTACGACCTTTCTGACCTCGTCATTTTTCCACGGTTTTGCTATGTAGTGATAGATTCTCCCTTCGTTGATAGCCGATATTGCGATATTTATATCGTTGATCCCGGTAATGAGCATCCTTATCGTGTCGGGACTGATCCGCCTGGTATGGGACAGGAGTTCGCTTCCCGACATGTTCGGCATCTGATGGTCGCAAATGATAAGGTCGATCTTGTTGCTTCTGATCAGTGAAAGTGCATCCTCCGGGTTTTCCGCGGTCAGCAGGTTGTACTGCTCCTGAAGGAAAACGCGTCTTAGGGCACGTATGACGCTCGGTTCATCGTCGACGATAAGGACACTATACTCCTGTTCCATAAATGCACACCCCGCTTTTGTGTTTTTATTTCGAGTAAGTATTAACTTTCTAAATATGTATATATTTCATTATACAACAAATATCGACTGTTTTTCAGATTTTTTAAGCGTGAAGGCCAATCCCATGTTTGGCTGTTCCCAACAGAAGAACCGTCCCCGTGTTGGGATAATGAGAGGGATATTGCTGAAGAAGACAGTCAGTTATTGTCTGTTGACGAACATATATGATATAATGAGGCCAATCTTTGCCAGACCGGCGCCATTATTATTGCGGAAGGGGTATGACTATGACGAATGAGATTGATATAAAGCTCAGGGAAGCGGAGCAAAACGCCCGTCGACTTGAAAAAATCGATACCATGCTCGAAAGCCTGAGAGCGGATAAAAATGAACTGGAGCAAAAAAGATATCGGCTGCAAAAGGAAATGGAAAAGGAGCAGCTTGATGTAGATAAGCTGGAGAACAGCGGTCTCGCCGGGTTGCTTTATACTGTGCTTGGCAAATATGGTGAAAAACTGGAGAAGGAAAAAGCCGAGGCTCTGGCGGCAAAACTCAAGTACGATCAGGCTGTCAGGGAGCTGGAAGAGGTCAATGCAGAGATAGGCAAGCTCAGAGCTGAGAGAATGAAATATAAGGACAGCCACAATGAGTATAACGCCCTGTATGCGCAGAAAGCAGAAATCGTGAAGAAATCGGCAACCAAAGCCGCCGAGGACATATTACGCCTGGAGGAGAAGTTAAGGGAGAAGGAAAACTTAATCAGGGAGATACGGGAGGCAATCAATGCCGGCAAATCGGCGCAGACATATCTGAAAATGGCGGAAGATCACCTCGAAAGCGCCAAAGGATACGGCGTTTGGGATATGCTCGGCGGAGGTCTGCTCGCGGACATTGCCAAGCATTCTCATATCGATGACGCAAAGGATGCCGTTGAAAAGGCGCAGACGATGCTGCGAAGGTTTAAAACCGAGTTGGCCGACATTAACATTTCGCAGGACATACGCTTTGAAACGGGCGGGTTTACGAAGTTTGCCGATTTCTTCTTTGACGGGCTTATCGCCGACTGGTCGATGCAATCGAGAATTGAGAGCACATACGCGAGCATCAGCAATGCTTCGGCAAAGGTACGCAATGTGATTAATAAACTTGAAGCGATGGAACGGGAAACCTACGCTCAAATATCGCATATAAACGCTGAGATAAAAAGACTGGTATTAGAGTCATGACGTAAGAAAGGCGACATTTCTTATTATCTGGTTTCATTAAGAAACCAGAAATTTTTTACTAAGCTTTGCAGTCTCCCGTTACTATACGATTGAGAGCATCAGAGAGGGGAGGTGACAGCGTGAGTAATGAGTTGATCTGGAGTCAGGTTGCGGAGGAAAACCTCAATAAAGTCCTGTCGTGGGCGGTCAGAAAAACCGGAGATCGTTCCGCAGGGGAAGACCTGGCGCAGGATGTGTTTACGCAATTTTATACCGCCGTTACAAAAGCGGAATCGGTTGAAAAACCTGAGAACCTGTTATGGAAGATAGCACACTATTGTTGGTGCAACTACCTGCGGGACAAATCAAGGCAATCAAGGATTATGGTTCTTGACGCCAATATACCGGACGACAAGGATTATGCAAGCGATACGATATCCGCGGCAACGAGAGACGAAAACATCGCGAAAATGCGGCGTGAAATCATGAACCTCAGCTTCATACAACGCGAATCGATGATTTTGCATTATCTCGATGGTCTGACCGTCGCGCAAACAGCCGCAAGACTCGGCACGACTGAAAGCGCCGTCACATGGCACCTTTTCGATGCCCGCAAAAAAATAAAAAGGGAGATCGAGAGCATGAGTATTCCCAAAAGCTGTTATGTGTATCGCCCCGGTAAACTCAGAGTCGGCATATCCGGCGGCTATGTCGAAAACCCCGACACAAAATGGATAAATGGGAGCCTTATACGCCAGAACCTTTGCCTTTTGTGCTACAGGGAGCCGAAAACCGTTGAAGAACTCACCGAACTCACGGGCATTCCCAGGCCGTATCTTGAGTATGACCTGGATTGGCTCGTGGACCGCGAATTCATGACACTCGAAGGCAAAAAGTATGCGACATCGTTTCCGATCATCGGCAGGCGGCATATGCAGGATGTCGCCACCCTTTATACCGACACCCGCAAGGATTTGATCGACAAAGTCATTGATTACCTGTGGTCGCATGAGGAAGAAATAAGATCCATCGGCTTTTATGGCTGCGGGTTTCCCGTTGAGAAGCTTATGTGGTCCATAATTACGATGTTTATAAGCTTTGTCAGCAGAAACAGTCCGTTGCTTACCGGACTGAAAATGATAGATCGCCCCGTCCGGCCTGACGGAGGAAAATATATTGTCATGGCCGTAGATCAGTCAGAGGGGCAGGAGCTCGACCCGAACGGCTATCAGGGAGAGATCCTATGGGGCGGCTACTGCGGAATTATGTCGGACAGCTGTATCCCCGGGAGCAATACCGATATGTATTACTGGCTGGGTGTAAACAACTTTGCAAATGAGAAATATCATCCTGACATTGTCCATGCCGATGCCGCAAAACGTTCATTGCTGCACCGTATCTATACATCGGCAATAGAAACCTGGTTTTCCGAGGAAAAACTGGAGCCGCACGAAAAAGAAGCGCTTGCCGAAGCCGTCGCGGACGGTCTGATATCCAAAGACGGAAGTCGATACAAACCTGACTTCGTTATCTTTACCACGGAGCAGATTGAAATGCTGCGCGAAAGCGTCTACCGTCCGTTGATGGAGGATATCGAACCTGTTTTGTCCGAGCTTGGTTCGAAGATAGCCGCGATGCACAGGGCGAATTTCCCCAAAATCATAAAAAGCTATGTTGACTATCACACATATGTTGATCTGTGGGATTTTGGCATTTATACTCTTATGTATGCCGCGCAGGACGGGAAGCTTTGGCTCCCTGAAAAGCCGGAACAGGGCGCCCCGTTGACGCTTGTGTTGATTAAATGAGTATAGGTGTTTCCAGGCAGAACACTGCTGTTTTACATTAGCCGAAGCGAGCAATAAATATCATGATAAGCGTCTTTTGTTGCCGTATACTCTCAACAGACAGGACGTGATCGAATGGATGTGATAAGCTGTATGCAGCGGGCGATTGACTTTATCGAGGATAACCTCTGTGACGGATTGAATATCGATACCATTGCAATCCAGGCTTTTATGTCGCCCTTTCATTTTTAGAGACTGTTTTCCATTGTCTGCGGCATGACCCTTGGCGAGTACATTCGTAACCGGCGGTTATCGTCTGCGGGTGTTGATATCGTATCGACGGATATGAAGATAATCGACATCGAAATACGGTTACGAGTCTCCGGAGAGCTTTTCCCGCGCTTTTACCCGTTTTCACGGGGTTTCCCCGATAACGGCACGCAGGCTGAAAGGGCATATCAATCCGTTCGAAAGGATTTCTGTCCAATCTGTTCTGGGAGGTAATGCGGCAATGACCCTGCCTGCTGCCCTTTAACGGATTCCACTTGTTTTATGGGGAACCGTCAAAGAAAACCGTCGCCTTCATGAGGGTTGACAACATCGAGAACCTGTACTCTTTCGTGAAAAAGAGCGGATGGATCCAAATAACCGAAATCAAGACCCAGCACTGGGGCGGGAAGGAATGCGATGTGACAACGATCGACGGGGGTAATGAGATTTTTCCAGATTGACTGATACCCGAGGGCGCGGGAAAGCCGAAGACAAGGCGCAAGATGTAGCCTTTGGCATGTTTACCGTCTGAGTCCATAAGCACAGGGAAATCTGATAAACCGATTATCCCTGTGCTCTCTCTTTTATATAGATAAGATTTAACAAAAATACTTTGTTGAAATGTAATAATCTGGTATAATACCGTAAAGTCATAAGGCGTTCCGGACAGAAAGAGAGTGAGCGGATGAACATTACATACAATGATAAAATGAAAGACTTGCCCTTAGAACAGCTGCATGAACTGTTTATAGCGGTGGGGTGGTCGGACGGCGGCGCGCTGACTGATGAACTGAGGGCAGGATTTATGCGGCCGTGGCATAATTCCACGCTGGTTGTTTCCGCATGGGACGGCGACCGTCTGGTTGGGGCCGTCAGAGTGTTGAGCGACACGATTTTCCGCTCCGTCATTTACGACCTGCTTGTCGCGCCCGAATATCAAGGGAAGGGCATCGGCAGCGAGCTTGTGCGAAGATGCCTGGAGCATTTCCCAGGTTCCGGGTGGATGGTCTGCACGGAAGGGGAAACACCATACTTTTACAAAAAACTTGGTTTCAGTGAACTGAAAGAAACGGACGTGGTTTTGGGGATACCGTGCAAGTATTTTTGAAACCGTTGCCGGCTAAGTCGGACGGGGTTTACCTGTGGTTATTTAAAAATAAATAATCGTATCTGATAAAGCAATTACTGAAGGAGCAACTATGGAAAGACGCAAGTACATGGGACGGGCATATAAAGATTTTTATAAAACATTCACATCGAAAATTATAAGGGTGGACGTAGAGAATATCAAAGGCTGTGCCTCATATGTCCACATAATCGAGGTCAACCGTCCGTTTGTCGCCGGTTCGGAAGGAAATGAAATTTGCCTTACCGATAATGGTTATAGTGAGTTGACCTTTCAGCCTGATGCGGAAAATTGGAGACTTACGGCAATATATGACAATCATGGCGGCATCGTCGAGTACTATTTCGATATCTCCCGGAAAAATACCGTTGATGAAGAAGGCAAACCTTATTGCGATGATTTATTCCTGGACGCTGCGCTTATGCCGGATGGGCGGGTTCTCATTCTTGACGAAGATGAGCTTAACAATGCGCTGACCAGGGGCGATATAAGCCGGAATGATTTTTATATGGCGCACCAGATTTTGCGTGATCTGATCAACAGTAAAATGTTTGATTTAGGATATCTGAAATCTCTATGTGCAAAGCTTTTTTCTGCGTTTGACATGAATGGTCCTCTCACTTCTTCTAACTAAAAGCCTCGCGTAGTTCATAACCTCATTCGAATGGTTTAAAGGCTGGTTGATAATGATTTTATGAAGGGTGAATCGATGATGAACAGGAAAATATACGCCGCGAATGATATTTTGCGGCTGGTCGAATACCAAAAGTGCGATGACAGAGTAATATATGAAAACTGGCAAGACGACGAGACACAGAAGGGTTTTAATTATATCCTGAAAGAATCGTTCGAAGAGTTCTCCGCAAGGGAAACGAAGCAGCGCTTTGTTGCGATGATTCAGCTGACAGAAACCGATGAGCTGATCGGTTATGTGGGTATATCTCCCCCGGAGTCGATACCGGATCTTGCAATATGGCTGTTCAAACCCTTTCGCAATAAGGGATACGGGACATCTGCATTTGCATTGGCTACTAAGTATGCCGTTGACGTGCTGAAAATCGACGAACTTCATGCCGGTGCGTATCCCGACAATATCAGAAGCCGGAAAATGCTGGAGAAATGCGGATATGTTCCTTATCCGGAAGGTAATGTCCGTGAAAAGCATTACCTCACGGGAGAGGATATAGTTCAATTTGATTACATATACAGGAAGGAACAAAAATGAAACCAGTAATTAAACCCTTGACCTCTGATTTGATTCCGGCATATCTCGAATTCTTCGACAATCGCGCATTTTTATGATGGCGTGGTAGTGATGCGAAAAACACTGAAGAGATAAAAAGGCAGCCTGCGATTATCTAAAAATCGCAGGCTGTCAGAGTATATAAATACTTTGGCGAATAGGAGGTTGCTATTTTGATAAAGAAGCTGCTGTTTGAATCAGAGACGCGCGACACCTGTTTTGCGTGCCGCATCGGCAACTGCTTCTGCGACCGCCTTTGCTATACGCTTGTCAAATGCTTTGGGCAGAATATATTCGTGGCTAAGCTCGCTGTCCGACACCAGAGAGGCGATTGCATACGACGCGGCCATTTTCATTTCTTCGTTAATGGCGGATGCGCGGCAGTCCAGAGCCCCGCGGAAGATTCCCGGGAAGGCGAGCACATTGTTTATCTGGTTGGGGAAATCGGAGCGTCCGGTTCCGACGACAAGGGCGCCGGCGGCTTTTGCCTTGTCCGGCATAATCTCGGGCACCGGATTAGCCATGGCGAAGACGATGGGATCGGGATTCATGCTGCGTATCATTTCCTCGGTCACCAGATTCGGCGCGGAAACTCCTATAAACACGTCGGAGCCTTTCATGGCGTCTGCCAGGGTTCCGCGTTTCTTTTCCCTGTTTGTAACGGCGGCGATTTCGGCATGTGAGGAAATAAGGCCTTCCATACCCTCGCAGATAATGCCGAAGCGGTCGACCATTATCAGGTTTTTCAAACCGAGGTTCATAAGATGCTTTGCGATGGCGATTCCGGCCGACCCGGCGCCGTTTATTACCGCCTTAATTTCTTCGATCTTCTTGCCGGATATTTTCAGCGCGTTTATGAGAGCCGCGGCGACAACCACCGCGGTGCCGTGCTGGTCGTCATGGAACACAGGTATGTCGCATATTTCTTTCAGACGGCGTTCGACCTCAAAACACCGGGGAGCGGCTATATCCTCCAGATTGATGCCGCCGAAGGAACCGGACAACAGATAGATCGTGCGGACAAGCTCGTCCACGTCCTTTGTCTTCAGGCATATGGGAACGGCGTCCACGTCGGCGAATTCCTTGAAGAGGGCGCATTTGCCCTCCATTACGGGCATCCCGGCTTCGGGGCCGATGTCTCCGAGACCCAGAACCGCGGTCCCGTCGGTTATTACGGCAACCAGGTTCCCCCTGCGGGTCAGATCATAAGACTTGGACGGATCCTTCTGGATCTCGATGCATGGCTGGGCAACCCCAGGCGTATAGGCGAGGGAGAGGGTCTCGCGGGAGTCGATCCTTACGCGGGAAACGACTTCGATCTTGCCCTTCCATTCATAATGCTTTTCCAATGCTCTTTCGTTTATATCCATATTTCTCAGTCCTCAAACGGGAAGCGATACTGGGTGAGCCCCAGCTCGTTCCTGATCTGTATAAGTTCTTTTTGCACCGCGGCATTGATCGGTACGCCCTTGTCCTTTCGCTCCTGCCAGACCAGGTATTCTTTTTCGCCCGCGGTGTAAATCCTGTCATGGCCGGGAGCCTTCGTCGACGCACGGAGTTCGCGGAGAATGTCGCCGCATGTCTTCTTGAACGCTTCAAGCCCCATGAAGGCTTCGGGGTCGATGGCGATGAAGAAGTGTCCGAGATGATAGGGGACTTTTTCGCCGTTCTGCCCGATTCCGGTGAGCATTGTCAGGTAATTTCCCTGCTGCAGGGCGGCCGAAAGAATTTCGACGACGGTTGCGTATCCGTATCCCTTATAGCCGGCAAGCTCCTCGCCGATGCCACCCAAAGGCGCCAGAGCCGCGTCACCCGTATTGAGATCCTTCAGGATCTGCTCGGAGTCCGTCTTTGGCTGTCCGTCACTTCCTATGACCATACCCTCCGGAGTAGACTTGCCGATGCGGGCGAAGTATTCGATTTTGCCGCGCTGCGTTATGGATGTGGCGCAGTCCAGGACGAACGGGAACTCCTCGTCGGTTGGCATGCCGAAGGTAAGGGGATTTGTGCCCAGCATGTTCTGGACACCGAAGGTCGGAGCGATCGAGGGACGTGCGTTGGTCCCCGTAATGCCGATACAGCCGGCATCCGTGGCCATGGTTGCGTAATAGCCTGCTATGCCATAGTGGGTAGAGTTGCGGGCAACAACCATTCCCATGCCATACTTCTTGGCCTTTTCAATGGCCATCTGCATGGATTTGTAACCGATAACCTGGCCCATTCCGTCGTGTCCGTCAACGACTGCGGTAGTGGGAGTCTCACGAACAATTTCGAATTTGGTCACGGGATTTTGGATACCGGCTTTAATTCGGTCCAGATAGATCGGTTTGAAGCGGTTTACCCCGTGGGATTCGATGCCGCGCTTGTCCGACTCAAGAAGGACGTCCGCGCAGATTTTTGCGTCTTCCTCCGGCACTCCATAGCCCTTGAAGACTTCAATGACAAAGGAAGTAATTTGCTCCCATGGTACAATGTTTGTTTTCTCGGCCATTTTTCAGCCCTCCAATTACCTTTTTTGACACAAAAATGCGGCCGCCACAATAAAAGGCAGCCGCATTTCTCTGTTTCACATAGCTACTGTAATTCTTATTATAATCAGTTTAGCGGACATGTCAAGGGGGTTGCCGTCAAAAAGGAAATCACATGAACCAGACTTCAGGGTTGGTCGACGACACGGCGACCGCCCCGGCATCCAGCGCAGCGATGATATCCTCTTTTTCGCTGATGAGGCCTCCCGCAATTATCGGCTTTCCGGCGGACAGGGATAAACGCCTGATGATCTTGGGCGCGATTCCAGGCAGAATTTCAATGAGATCGGCGTATTCGAGGGGAAGCTGCTTTTCAATATTGGCGACCGAGAGAGAATCCAGCACGAAGAAGCGCTGAACGGTTAAGAGACCCAGGGACTTGGCGTGCTTCACAAGGGAGGGCTTGGTGGTTATTATCCCATCGGCGTCGGTGTTTCGGGCGATAAAATCGATGGCAACGTCCCGCGGCGCGAGGCCGTCTATGAGGTCCACATGCACCATGGCGAGCTTATCCGCTCCCTTTATTCTTGAGACAACGCCTGAAATGTTAATGATGTCGCCATAAAGGATAAAAATCACGCCGCAATCGCTCTTAAGGCACTTCTCAAGCTCCGCATCGTTTTTTACGGCCCCGATAATGGGGAATTCGTTAAGTATGTTCAGCAACTCATGCTTATCCATTACGATGTCCTTTCATATTCCGGGCATACAGTACAATGGCTCACATGTATTTCCGGGAAATGTATTCAATATTTTACCATAGCATGTTTCGAACGCGCAACAATTATCGTTAATTTTGCAACAGTTAACGTTTAGTGTAACCGGCAAAATGAAAAAGACAATAATGCCCCGGGGTTTATTCTATGGTATAATCTAATGGATACAAATTAATTTCAGACTGACAGAAAGACAGGATGGGGCTGCGTGGAGAAATCGATGCAAAAAACCGTTACAATATCCGTCCGTGACCTTGTGGAGTTTTTGATGCGCGGCGGCAATATCGACAACCGCTTCGGAGGCTTTGACCGTGCGCTTGAGGGCACACGCATTCACCGAAAGCTGCAAAAGGCCGAAGGGGAAAATTATCAGGCCGAAGTGTACCTCTCCCTGGAGAAGGATTGCGGCGACTTTACGCTTGTCCTGGAGGGAAGGGCTGACGGTATTCTGCGCGATGAGAACGGCGTAGCGGTTGACGAAATCAAAACGACAGGTATGCCGCTGGAGATGATCGAAGAAAACACGAATCCCGTTCATTGGGCGCAGGCAATGTGCTATGGATATATATACTGCGTGCAGAATTCGCTTGATTCAATCCGCATACGCCTCACCTATTACCAGATAGAATCGGACGAGATCAAACGCTTCGAACGGGGCATGAGCTTTAGCCGGCTGGAAGCCTTCATGACCGACCTGACGGAGAGATACCGCAAATGGGCCACCGTTCTGAGCGAGTGGGCGGAGGTCCGGGACGCATCGATCCGTGATCTTGAATTCCCATATCCCTCATACAGGCAGGGGCAGCGCCGGCTTGCCGTGGCCGTTTACAGGACGGTGCGCGACGGAGGGAGGCTCTTCGCCCAGGCTCCAACCGGAATCGGCAAGACCATCTCGACTCTTTTCCCCTCGGTAAAGGCCCTCGGGGAGGGCAGTGCCGGCAAAATTTTTTATCTCACCGCAAAAACCATCACAAGACAGGTTGCCGAGAGCGCCTGCGGCGAAATGCGCGCCAAAGGGCTCCGTATGAAGTCGGTGACTATTACGGCGAAGGACAAAATCTGCTTTATGGAGCGGCGCGAATGCAATCCGGACGCGTGCCCTTATGCTAAGGGGCATTATGACCGGGTGAACGACGCGCTTTATGCGATGCTGCAAAAAGAGGACATGTACACCAGGGATGTCATAGAAAGGTACGCAAAGGATTATTGCGTCTGTCCTTTTGAATTGGGTTTGGATTTGTCCATGTGGAGCGACTGCATCATTGCGGACTATAACTATGTGTTCGATCCGCGGGCGTATCTTCGGAGGTTCTTTGCCGCGGGCAGGGCGTACGATTATGTATTTCTTATTGATGAGGCGCATAATCTCGTCGACAGGGCACGGGAAATGTTTTCCGCGAGGCTGTCAAAGTCCGCTTTTTATCAGATATATAAGCAGCTTGGCAAAAAGGACAAGCTTCGCAAGGTGCTGTCACGGATCAACAAGGAAATGCTGGCAATGCGCAGGGAATGCGGCGGCGAGCGTTTTCTGCAAAGGCAGGAGCCGTACAGGGATTTTTGCAGGCAGCTGGCCGCATTTACCGCGGAGTGCGAGGAATGGATGAAAAGCCATCCCGGCTCGCCGCTTGAGGAGGCGCTGCTGGACCTGTATTTCGAAGTGACGGCGTTCGTCAGGATTTTTGAGTTTTATGACGAGAGATATACAACTCTTGTTGAAACAGGTAAGAACGATGTAACTCTAGGATTGTGCTGCCTTGACCCGTCGTATCTGCTCGGGGAGAGGCTGAATACGGTGAAGGCGTCCGTCTTTTTTTCGGCGACGCTTACTCCTCTCGATTACTTTGTGTCTGTGCTGGGCGGCGGTGATGAAGCGAAGAGACTGGAGCTCCCGTCTCCGTTTCCCCGCGAAAACCTGTGCGTTGTCATAAACGACCGTATAAGCACGAAGTACAGGGACCGGGAAAGCACCATGACGCCTGTGGCGGAGATGATCGCCCGGACGGTGAGGGTCAACAAAGGCAACTATATAGCCTATTTTCCGTCCTATGCGTATATGAAGGCGGTTTATGAAGTGTTTCGCGAGACGTATCCGGATATATGCACGATTGTCCAACAGAGCGACATGGATGAGCGGGGACGGGAGTCTTTCCTGATGCGGTTCGACGGGGACAATGAAGAGACGCTTGTGGGATTCTGCGTGCTTGGCGGGATATATGCCGAGGGAATTGACCTCAAGGGCGAGCGCCTGATAGGTACCATTATTGTAGGGGTCGGGTTGCCCCAGGTGAATTTGATGCAGAATGTTCTGCGGCAGTATTTTGACAAGCTTAACGGAAAAGGTTTTGAATTTGCGTACAGGTATCCGGGAATGAACAAGGTTTTGCAGGCTGCGGGCCGTGTGATACGCGGCGATGCCGATAAGGGCGTTGTGGTTCTTATTGATGACCGCTTTACAACGCCGCAGTATCTTGCCTTGATGCCGGAACACTGGAGAGGTTTTCGGAGAGTGCGCAGCGCGAGCGAGCTTTGCGACTGTCTGAATGCGTTTTGGATGTCTTGAGTCTTTGTAAACCCTGCTTTCGATTCGTGTATAGCAACGACTTCGCCCCTGCTGAAACATTAGGTTTTACACGGCTGTGCCGATGAGTTCGATTATGTGGTTGTTGAACGTCGATCCAATAACACCCCAAAAGATTCCGAGGATGGCGCCGCCCAGCACGTCGCGGGGATAATGCATCCCAAGATACATTCTGGTGATACCGACCGCCGTTGCCAGCGCATATATTGCAATGTACGCGGGAAGGCCTCCGTCGATGTGCCGCAGCAGGAGAACGGCCGTAAAGAAAGCCTGGGAGGTATGTCCGCTGGGAAAGGACTTGCCTCTCGCCCTCGAGCCGACGACGCGGACGCCCTGAAGCTTTGCAAACGGACGGTCCCTGCGCAGGACCGCCTTAATCGATTCGACGATCAGCCAGAGGATTAAGGAACCCAATATGAAAGCATAAGCGGCCGAGCTGTTTATATAGATAAACAGAAAAACAGCCACGGCTGCGGTGACAAAGCTGTTTCCGAGCTCGGTAAGCAGTCGCATGATATTGTCCAGCCAGGGATGGCGCTCGCCGCGCCGGTTAAAAAAGAGAAAGACGGCGGCATCGATTTTTTGCCCCGCTGTCCAGACAAGAGACAGCGAGAGAATACCGAAAAGCGCGAGCATCACAAGCGTAAAAGCATGTTCCCTGACGGTTGACCACATGTGCTGCCAGAAGCGCGGAGGTACAAACGCAACGAACAAAATAAGTGCGACCGAAATAATCATTACCCAGTATATCGGGTCGACGTGCCTGATGTATTGCAGAGCTTTGTAGCAGAACACGCACTTGCGGTTCTGCTTCATTTTTACAAGAAATGAAGGCATTTGTCCGGGTTGCGGCATGTTCACGATGTTATTCCTCCTGCTTTGCGGGCTCAGGGACCATGACTCCGAGAGCGCGCCGCCTGATCCCAATGCTGATCGGGCCTTCGCCGAAAACGACTCCGTCCGCCATGACGGTCATCGGCGGGTCGGTCTCTATTTCGAGACGGCGGGCCTGGAAGCTCTGTATTCTGGGATCGTTCAGTTCATGCGCCGCGTGTTTTTTCACTGCGTATCCCAGCAGCTTGAGCTTTGGCAGGTCGCCGAGAAAAAGGATGTCCAGAAGTCCGTCCCTATATGCCTGAAGGCTGCCGATACGGAAATTTCGTCCGGCGTAGGGCATGTTTGAGACTGCGAGCACGTGGCCGAGGCTGGTCAGCCTGTGCTTTCCGTCTATCAGCATCCGTATTTCGGACGGGGCGGATGAAATCAGGGTTGACAGAAAATCGCCTATTTTGTCCAGGCGTCCGTGCTGGATTTCGTCTGCTGACGCGAAAATGGAAGAGGTAAGTCCGACAGTGCATACTTCCATGAAAGGCGTCTGTGTTCCGCGAAAATCAAGCATGCCGAGGTCGATTTTTATGCGGCGGCCGTTCCGCAGCACGGCGATCGCTTCGGGGATATCGCGCGGGATGCCGAGGCTGAGCGCGATATTGTTCTGAATTCCTGCCGGTAATATCCCCAGAGTTACCGGCAGTCCGGCGATCGCCTTTGACACGGCGGAAACAGTGCCGTCGCCGCCGCATGCGACAAACATTGTCATGCCGCGCGTCAGCGCCTCTGCGGCCATGGCCGCCATATCAGCTTCCGGATCCGGCAAGTAAACTTCCGGTACCAGTTTCCAGGCCTGCATCAGTTCTATAACGTCAGTCAGCAGGTTGGGAGAACTCTTTGCCGCGCCCGAACGCGGGTTAAATATCAGCTTCACTCTTTTCCGTCGCTTCTGCGTGTGAAAAACCTCGCTCATTTCACCACCCCATTCGCTTATTATGCCCAACAAGGGGAAGGTTCTTTTATTTGCCGGTTTTATTATTTTCGGGCTTGAATTATAAGCGAAGTATGGTACAATATAAAAGGAAAGTGGGAAAATATTCCAACAAATTAAATGGTAAGCATAACGAGAAGCTTTCATGCAATTAGGAGGTATCAATAGGCAGACTGCATCCAGCGATGACGAAGGACTGTCCCCTCGGTGTCCTTGTTGACAAGAGATAAAAAATATGTTACATTTTTAAACATCATACGTATTATGTTAAGAAGTGCAGGCGGTATGATTACATAATAACACTAAGTGGCAGGTGTGCAGGAATGAAGCAGCCTCGCAGGCAGCTGGCTGACCAGATTGCGGAGATTATTCTTAAAAAAATAGCCGACGGAGAATATCAGCCCGGCGAGAAAATCCCGAACGAATTTGAGCTGGCCGATGAGCTGAACGTCGGACGCAGTACCATTCGCGAGGCTGTCAAATCGTTGGTTACCCGAAATGTTCTCGTAATCAAGCGCGGTAACGGCACATTTGTAGCGGAGCATCCCGGCCGGGTGGATGACCCCTTGGGTTTTGCGCTCAATAAGGATAAGCTGCGGCTGGCAAACGACCTTTGCGAGGTGCGTCTGATCCTGGAGCCGGAGATTGCGGCCCTTGCCGCGAAAAGAGCGACGGACGAGGAAATCGAAAAAATCCGCGAATATTGCGAAGAAGCCGCCGAAGCGATCCGTGCGGGAAAAAACCACGGCGAAGCGGATATAAATTTCCACAAGGCAATTGCCGCGGCAAGCCATAATCAGGTAATGGCAAGCGTTGTGCCGGTAATACAGCAGGGCGTTTATCTGTTTATTGAAATCGCCGACGAGGCCCAGCTGGAAATGACAATAAAGACTCACCAGCAAATCTATAAAGCAATAGCCGCAAGAGATGCGCGTGCGGCACATAAGTCTATGCGCGAACATTTACTGAAAAACCAGATTATCTTCCGTTTTAAGACAGGAACCACGGACGGCTGATTGCGAAGATATTTCAGAATAGAACTTAATGCCTTGCCACCTTACGGTAGCGGGGCTTATTTTATAACGACATTTACCTGGACAGCTCTGAAGTCCTTTAATTGCAAAAAAAGCGATTTATAGGTTGACAGCTAATGTAAAATGAGATATTATCATCATATGACAGACGTATGACGTATTATAGTAACCCAAAAGGCTGCGCTGTCTCCGTATGTCGCCTCCGCTCGATTCCGGAATGGCGTCATGCGGAAATACTCCAAGATAGGATTGGTATCAGAAATGGATAAAGATCTTAGCAGGCTTGAAAGCATTGCAAAACAGATTCGCCGCAATATTGTAAGGATGGTCGGCGTGGGGAAAACCGGCCATCTGGGAGGTTCCTGTTCCGCGGCCGATTTGGTGGCGGCTTTGTATTTCTATAAGATGCGGCGCAGGGAGGGGGACCTTAAATGGCCGGATCGCGACCGCCTTATATTCAGCAAGGGACATGCGGCTCTTTGCCAGTATGCTGCTCTCGGCGAGCTGAATGTGATAGACAAGGCGGAGTTTGACAGGGTAAAGACATTGGGGTCCATACTGCAGGGCCATCCCGATATGAATAAATGCCCCGGCATAGAAGCCAATACCGGATCTCTGGGACAGGGGCTCTCGATTTCAATGGGGATTGCCCTGGGAAAACGGCTCGACAAAAGCCCGGCCAGAATTTACTGCATTCTGGGCGACGGCGAGTTGAATGAGGGACAGTGCTGGGAAGCCGCCATGGCCGCGGCAAACTTCAAGCTGGATAATCTTGTGGCAATCGTCGACCGGAACTACGTTCAGGCCACCGATGCGACGGAAAGAATCATGGATCCGGGAGATGTTGAAGCGAAGTTCAGGGCGTTCGGATGGGAAGCATGGACAATCGACGGTCACAACATGCGGGAAATAGTGGATGCGCTTGATAAGGCGGATACGGTAAAAGGGAAGCCGGCTGCCATCGTAGCCAATACGGTGAAGGGCAAGGGCGTGGCATTCGCGGAAGGCAAAGCTGCTTTCCATAACGGGGCATTGACGCAGGAGCAATACGACGAAGCCATGGCCGGCCTGGAGTGAGGAGGACATACATATGAATGTCAGAGATCAAAGAACCGCTTACGGTGAGACGCTGGTGGAGCTCGGCAGGAAAAACCCGAATATAGTGGTTCTCGATGCCGATCTGGGGAAATCCACAATGGGCTGCCTGTTTAAGCAGGCATTTCCCGAGAGGCATTTTGAAATGGGCATTGCCGAGCAGAACATGATGTCTGCCGCAGCAGGCCTGGCCCTTGCGGGCAAGATTCCCTTCGCGGGATCATTTGCGGTTTTTGCGTCCGGCCGCGCTTATGACCAGCTGCGGCAGACAATATGTATTGCCGGACTGAACGTCAAGGTATGCGGGTCGTCTTCGGGGCTTTCGGACTTCGGCGACGGTTCCACCCACCAGGCGGTGGAGGATATCGCCATCATGCGTGCGATCCCGAACATGACGGTATTTGCGCCCGTAGACGACCTTGAAACCGAGAAAATCGTCCGCTACATGGCTGAAAATGAAGGCCCTATGTATTTGCGCGTCAACCGGAACGCATTACCACGCCTTACAGATGAAGACACGCCTTTCATATTCGGAAAGCCTTATGTCATGCGGGAAGGAAAAGACGCGGTTGTGTTCGCGCATGGGGTGATGGTCAAGAAGGCTTTGGACGCCGCGGAAGCCCTGACGGGCCGAATCGACGTGAAGGTGGTCAACGTAAGCACGCTGAAGCCGCTGCCCGAAAGCGAAATAGCCGCCGCCGCCGATGGCGTCAGGGGTATCGTGGTCGCGGAGGAACATTCTGTTATAGGAGGCCTGTGCTCAATTGTCGCTCAAGCCATGCGCGGACGCGGCACTCCGATAGAATTTGTGGCGGTGCAGGATGAATTCGGGACGAGCGCCCAGAATTATAACGAACTGCTCGAAAAATACAACCTTACTTCCGAAGCCGTGATTAAGGCAGTAGAAACGGCAGTAGGGAAAGCGGAGTAGTGGGAAGGATGATGGAAGTGTCTGTGGAATCCAACCTGAGAAAGTTATTCTCTCTGGAGGATAAAGTTGTCCTCCTTACGGGCGCGGCGGGAGGAATCGGTTCCGAGCTGGCGAAGGGAATGGCCGGAGTGGGCGCCGAGATGGTGCTCTGCGATATTGACGAAGATCGTCTGAAAACGCTGCAGGAAGCGATTCTTGCCGAAAACGGAAAAGCCAGGTATTATATAATGGATGTTGCAAATAACGATTCGGTCAAACAGTGTGTGGAAGCGGCGATCAGAGACTTCGGCCGGATTGATGTGCTGATAAACGCGGCAGGTATCAACAAGCGCGAAGGACTGCTCGATGTAACTGAAGAGACCTACGACAGGATAATGGATATAAACCTGAAAGGTGCGTTCAGGGTAACACAGGCGGTCGTGCCCCACATGATGAAGCGCAAAAAGGGCAGTATCATAAACATTGGCTCCCATAACGCGACAGGCATGCTCGCAGGTTGCGGTGTTTACGGAGCCACCAAGAGCGGTCTTCTCGCTTTGACCCGCGCGGAGGCTGTGGAATGGGCGGAATGGGGCATCAGAGCGAACGCCATCTCACCCGGGCATATTTTGACGCCGTTGACACAGGTGACCTGGGATCACCCGACACGCGGGGACTATCTGCGGGAACGGATCGCAATGCGTCGTCCCGGGCGCCCTGAGGAGATGCTGGGCATCGTGATCCTGCTGGCTTCGGATTCATCAAGCTATATGACAGGAGCAAACTATGTGCTTGACGGCGGCTGCCTGTGCGGCGGCACTCCGTGGGATTATGACACTGCATACAGGAACAAAGACGGTATGGAGACAGAGGTTTAACGGTGCTATAATTAGACAGGATATTGAGGAGGACCATCATGAAAATCGGACTTATCGGACTCGGCATCATGGGAAAGCCAATGGCTAAAAACATGTTAAAGGCCGGCTATGATTTGTATGTAAACGATCTGAACAAGGCCGCTGTCGAGGAAGTCGTTGCGGCAGGCGCTAAAGCCGCCACCAACAGGGAGATCGGAGAGACTTGCGATCTTGTCATGACCATGCTTCCGAACAGCCCGGAAGTAAAGGAAGTCATGCTTGGCAGCGACGGCGTCGCAAACTACATGAAACCCGGATCCACATTCATCGATATGAGCTCCATCAATCCGGTCGCCTCCAAGGAGATCGCGGCGGAGCTTGCAAAGAAGGGTATCGAGATGCTGGACGCTCCCGTATCCGGCGGCGAACCGAAGGCTATCGACGGGACACTGAGCTTCATGGTCGGCGGAAAGCAGGAGGTTTTCGAGAGATTCAAGCCCGTGCTCGAGTCGATGGGAGCATCGGTAGTGCGCTGCGGTGATATCGGTGCCGGCAACACCACAAAGCTTGCGAACCAGATAGTGGTGGCGCTGAATATCGCCGCCTGCTCAGAAGCGTTCACGCTGGCAAAAATGGCCGGAGTCGATCCCAGACTCGTGTTTGAGGCGATAAAGGGAGGCCTTGCCGGAAGCACGGTCATGAACGCAAAAGTGCCCATGATGCTCGAAGGCGACTTTAAGCCGGGATTCAAGATAGATCTGCATATCAAGGACCTCAACAACGCCCTCGACTGCGCGCATACTGTCGGAGCACCGATGCTTCTGACTTCGCAGGTACAGGAAATGCTCGAGAATCTGCACTTTGAGGGCAAGGGCCAGTACGACCACAGCGGTATTGCAAATTATTACGCCAAGGTCTCAGGCGTGAAGCTCTGGGAAAAATAAAACAAGGGTAATGACATGAAAAAGTGCATTGTGATCCCCGACTCCTTCAAGGGGTCTCTGACCAGTCTGGAGATCTGCGAGTTGTGCGGTGATATCATCCGCCGCTTTTATCCGGAATGTGAGGTAATAGCCGTTCCAGTGGCCGATGGAGGGGAGGGCACCGTTGAGTGCTTCGTCAAGGCGCTGCCAGGCTGTGAAAAAGTGATCCTGGATACTACGGGACCGTGGGGAGAGCCTATACGGGCGGTCTATGGACGTATGGGCGATACGGCTTTTATAGAGATGGCAGCGGCGGCCGGATATACACTGGTCGGCGACAGAAGGGACCCGGGGCGTACAACCACCTTCGGCGTAGGCACGATGATACGGCATGCTGTGGAGAGCGGTGTCAGGAACATAGTCCTTGGGCTTGGAGGCAGCGCCACCAATGATGGCGGATGCGGATGCGCCGCGGCTTTGGGAGTCAGGTTTTATGATGCCGAAGGCAATTCCTTTATCCCCGTCGGTAACACACTGAGCAGGATAGCAACGATAGATGCTGCCGAATGCCGGGAACTGATGCAGGGAGTATCGGTCACGGCCATGTGTGATATCGACAATCCCATGTTCGGAGAAGAGGGGGCCGCTTATGTTTTCGCCCCACAAAAAGGCGCGGATCCTACTCAGGTAAAGGAACTGGATCATCAGCTTCGCTGCCTTGCCGATGCAATCAGCAGGAGCCTCGGGAAACAGGTTGCAGACCTGCCTGGGGCCGGGGCTGCCGGCGCTTTTGGGGCCGGCTGCGCTGCGTTCTTCAACGGAGTGCTGAAGCCAGGTATAGAGGTGGTACTGGACACAGTGGGCTTTGATGCAATGTTGGACGGAACCGATATGGTTTTCACAGGCGAAGGGCGTATCGATGGCCAGAGCCTGCGCGGGAAGGTGGTCATCGGTGTGGCGCGAAGAGCGAAAAAGAAGGGAGTCCCGGTAACAGCCGTTGTGGGTGACGTGCAGGACGATGCTTATGGCGCATATGATGCCGGTGTGACTGCGATCTTTTCGATCAACCGTCTGGCCATACCGTTCCCGGAGGCGAAATTGCGCGGCCGGACTGACTTCGCACATACATTTGAGGATATTATGAGATATACAAAGGCCTTTACTAAATGATTTGCCCGCGGATTTTCTCGCGGCCATGTGCACATCGTTGAGCAGTATTTAACGGCAATGCTGATGATCACGTGTAAATAATGTAATAAAGCCTTTGACTTATATACCTTATATGCATCACATTGTGCTTTAAATTTTTAAGATAAAACTCCGGCGTTACGCAGGATCAGTTTTCCTGTGTGATTCGCCGGAGTTATTATAAATTATAAGAGTTATTAAGGGTGTGATGGTGATCGTGCCTAACTGTATGCCGCCGTTCTGGTGGAATTGCATTCCGTTTTTTGGCTGGACATTTCAAGGTGGATGCACTATACTATTAAATGATGCCGATACTTTATATCGGCATCGATCAATAGTTACTACTTAAAGGTACTGTATAAAATCAATCTATCAGGAGGTTAATATGAAAAGAGTTCTGGATTTTTTGAAAGAGGCAAGGACGTTTTACTTTGGCACCGTGAACGGAGATCAGCCGGAAGTAAGGCCCTTCGGCTTCGTTATGGAACATGGAGGGAAGCTTTACTTCGGCATGGGCCAGCATAAGAACGTCTATAAGCAGCTCCTCAGCAACCCGAAGTTCGTAGTTTGTGCAATGAACGGAACCGATTGGATCAGGCTGCGCGCTGAAGCCGGACTTGACATCCCCGAGGAAGCATATAAGCATGCTTTTGAGACTTCCCCATTCCTGTCAAACATATATAATGACCAGACAGGTCTTAAGTTTGCCCTTGTGGAAGCAAAGAATGCCGTAGTTGAATTCTGCAACATGATGGGCCCTGTGGAGACAATTACTCTGTAGTAAACCGGTCTATCTTTCAACATAATAAATGCCGTCAAGACCAAAGCAGCCCTGGTCAGTTCCTGCTTCTGACGCTGCTGATCCTCCATATTACCGCGCTTATCTCCGAACGGCTCATGTTCTTTTCAGGCAGGAAGAGGACCGTACCATTCACATTGCTGCCTTGTATTATACCGATCTCATACAACGACAACACATAGCCGTCCGATGTGTCTGCAAACGGAGAGTCATTTTCCGACTGCGAAAGACCGAGAGCCCTTGCGGCGATCCGGGCTACTGTGCATCTGCTGATCGGGGCCTCAAGGCTTGTTATTTCGCCTTCATCTACCAGCCCCGCCGAGAGTGCAAGCTCGAGAAAACCGCTCGCCCAGTGGCTGCCGGTAGGCTTTTGCGGCTCATATCCCGCGGCCAGCATGATCAGCTTCAGAGCCTCGCCGCAAGTGACCGGAGCATTCGGACGAAACGATCCGTCCGGATATCCGCTTATGACGTTGTTTTGGCTGAGGTCACTTATATATGTATAATACCAGTCGCTTTCGCTGACATCTCTATACAGGCCGGTCGACGCCGGAACATCAGGTTCCTGCTCGACCGGCAAAGTTATAGGTTCGCTGGACCAGCTTGCTGTAACCTTCAGGTTTTTTTCGGCTATCTGGCCGGGGGTTACTTTAGAGCCATCTTCGGTTATCCAGCCCGCAAACCAGTATCCTTTCCGCACTGCTTCCTGGATTTTTCCATATGGCTTGCCGTATTCATAAATCACGACATCGGTTTCAACCTCGCCGGCACCCGGATCGAATATTATGTAGCGATATTTATCAGGAGAGTTCTTGCTGTAATCAGCATACAGAAATACGCTGGCTTCTATCAGCTTTCGCTCGATCAGATGTGTGTTTACTGTTTTCCCTACGTGACACCATATGGCGAACGCGTTGATGATTTCCATATCGGTGTAATTTTTAACGCCGTTTATCAAATAGGTGCGGATGCGGTTCGTGTAGCCCAGCCAGCCTGTGCCCAGATTATATGAAAAGCTCAGGAGGGCGTCGTACTGGTTCTGAGTCAGGCTTATATTATTTTTTTCGAGAAACTGATCCAATTTTGAACCTATTTTGCTCAGCTCTTTTCGGAGAAGAGCCTCCGCTTCCGCTTCGGTTATCCCGTTAGGGTAATCGCCAGGTTTGCAGGTGGTTCCGTAACCTATGTAGCTTCTGGTGGAAAGCTTGCGGACATACTTTGTGAAACCTTCAAAACGTTTGATCAGCGCCACAATTTCATCGCTTGCAGTAAGTCCCCCCGCGGCCTTTGCGTCAATGGATACATCGAGCGCGAAAAGCGGGGTAAGTATGACGAAAGCGAGCAGGGCGCTGATTATTCTTTTAAACATTAATTAATATACCTCCGGTAATATTGTGTTTTTGCAATACATGCCGTAGTGGCGTCTCGATTGGCTACAACAGGCGCATTTGACTGGGGCTTGCTTTTGCGGCGTTTGAATCAAAACGGCTAAAAAATGTGGCTGGAAATAGAAATGTATCCTTATTGTACAACATTAGGCATAAAATGTAAACACTAGCTTTTAGACAAGGTTTTGAACACTTAAAAAAACCGTCAGTTTTTACATATCAATGCGGCTAATTCTCCGTAAAAATTATAACTTTCTGTTATACTGTGTCGACTGGAACAGGAATAAATTACCAAATCGATCTGTGTTTCCTTAACACGGGGCAATAATACAGGGCTAAAAAATCAGCTCTTTCAGCTCTTTTCCATGATCTATAAAATGATAAACACCGGATATACTATGAACTGTGTGTATGTATCAAAGATCGTATGGAAGAGGGGAAATAAAAGTATGTTCAAACACGAAAAGCAAATGCTCAAGGAAGTCAAGGTGGATTCACCGAACCCCAATTATGCCGCTATGCTGCAGGAACAGCTTGGTGGACCTCAGGGAGAGCTCAAAGCCGCGATGCAGTATCTTTCACAAAGCCTGCGCATAAAGGATCCCGCAATAAAGGATCTGTTTCTCGATATAGCCGCGGAGGAAATGAGCCATCTTGAAATGGTCGCTACCACGATAAACATGCTCAATGGACACAATCTTGATGCACAAAATGCAACCATAGGTAATATCGAGGCTCATGTACTGACGGGGCTTACTCCAATGCTGTCAAATGCATCAGGACAGCTGTGGACAGCGGCCTATGTCAATGAAACCGGCGACCTGGCTGCGGATCTTCTTTCTAATATCGCGGCTGAGCAAAGGGCTAAAGTGGTCTATCAATATCTTTATCGCCAGATAAATGACAAGGGAGTACGGGAAACTATCGATTTCCTTTTGAACAGGGAAGAGGCCCACAACACCATGTTCAGAGAGGCATTCAACAGGATCCAGGATACCGGATCACAAAAGGATTGGGGCATAACAAAGGATTCCAAGCTGTATTTCGATCTGTCCTCACCCGGACAGAATAACTTTAGTGGCAATAATCCTCAACCTGTAAGCTTTAATTCTCCTTATAAATCCTAATAAATCCAATAAGAAAATAATAGGATAATGCTTAAAAATCTTAGTCACTTGAGGGCAGTTCTTCTGGGTCTAAAAAGCGTAAAGCTATAACAGAGAAGTTCCCGCCTCTTAGCTTTGCGATATATAAAAATACTTTACTGCTGTTGAACTGGTGTAAAACCAGTTTTTATTTTGAAATAAATGAGGACGTGCCTCTATAGATATTGCATCTATTTTTGAGCACGCCCATGTAAAGCATGTTACATATTTATTTGATTTTTGTGATTAAACCTTAATCCAGCTATTTGCCGATTTTTTCGTAAGTCCTTACCGACATGGCTATAGCTTGTTCTCTTGTCGCCATGCCATAGCCCGCGGCCTCCTGCGCTGTGGTGGTTGCCTTGGGCATGAACTCGCCTGCTTTGTTACCGGTGATTATTCCGATCTTTGCCATGTATTTGGTCGCTTCGACCGCCCAGCTCGATATATACTTCTGGTCGGGGAAGTCCTTCACGCCGTCGATGCTGTAATCGCCATCCGGGTTGATGGCCTTGATGACGCGGAAAAGCATGGTGGCGCACTGTTCGCGGTTGATGAGCACCTTCGGGGAGAAGGTAGTGGGGGATGTGCCTGTCGTGATGCCTAACTTATATGCTTTCAAGATCTGAGGATTCGTGGTATCGGTGAACGGGTTGTCTGTGGCTGTTACTATTGTGTCTGTGCATTTTTCGTAGAGCAGGACCGCAAGCTCGCAAAACTCCTCTCTCGTTATTGGCTTTGTCAGATCCACACCCTTGAGGATCTCAGGAACCAGACCGGCTTCCGCAGCCTTTTTAAGCTCGGGTGTGGCCCATGAGCTGGCAGAGCTCCAGAATGCCGGATTGCCGATAGTTACGGTGTTGGAATAATCAGAATAAATGTACTCAGATATATAATCGCCGACATAGCCCCACAACGCATAGAACCGCGCCCTGAAGTAATAGGTCTCGCTCTTGATGTCTATCTCGTCATACCTTTTGGAGCTGTCGAAGGGGCGATACTCAAAGTATCCCTGCTCGAGAAAGTCTGTAAGATAGCAGGTGGTCGTCCAGAAGTGCGATGGACCCTCGTTCCAGTCGTAGTCGGCATACTTGTATTCAAATTCTAGATATACCTGATCGCATATCACTCCTTCATACGACTCGGGATCGTCAATGATCCTTTCATTTAATGCCCTAACACTTTGCGGGACATCCAATCTCAGCTCAAAGTAGGGCAATCCGTCGTCATCCCATTTTAGCTCCGCTCTCAGATTTTTAGGAGCCTCCAGTGCGAAGGGTGCGCCTACTGCCAGTGCCGGGCCGGGTATGAGCCCGAGCGTGATAACAAAGCAGATCGCCAATGCCAGAATATTGCGTATTTTCATGACTCGAACACTCCTCTTGTATAGTTATGTGTTTGCCGCTGCAAGAGCCATCTGCCCCGATCGCTCTCCTGCAGGTTTCTTCTTCATATTACCATTCAACCCGATATTTTTATTTTTTGAGAATCACATCTTATTTTCCCAAAGTAACGACTTATTCGACACGATATAACAAAAGACTGCTCGCCGGATCAGCGAACAGTCTAAAATAGCTTATGCTTTACTTATCGAGCCTGATGCTTTTTTCTATACTCAGAAGGAGAAAGCTTGGTATTACGCTTAAAGGCGACGGCAAAATGTCCGGCATTGATAAAACCGCATCTCTTTGCAACGTCCTCAATAGAGCCCTCTTTTCTTTCCAGAAGCTCCTTGGACTTTTCTATGCGGATATCCATTAGGTATTGGTGTGGTGTCCGGCCGGTCTTCTCCTTGAAGACCCGTTTGAAATGCCCGGGGCTCAAGTAAATAAGGTTGCAGATATCGTTGATACTGATATTTGATTGATAATGCTCCTGCATGAACATGATGGCTTTGCTTATGTAAGGGTTATTTTCGACCATCTCACCGACGATGTCCTGTGAACATTCAAGATCTCTAATAAGCTGAAACACGATCTGTGTTGAAAGGCTGCGAAGCATCAGGGGATAGGATTGGCCGTAGTTCATGATCTCCAGCTGGAACAGTCCGATCAGATCGAGAAGCTGGTCGCTGTAACGTCCATGGATGCGCTTGAATGCGAACTGCTCTCCACGGGCTATCTCGGAGGCTATACCGGAGAAGAACTCCTTCTTCACTGCTATATGCAGATATTTGCCATGAGCCTTATTACTGCCGGGTACTCCGTATACCTCATCCCAGGGCTGGATCACAAGCAGGTCGCCCTTTCTGACCTTATACTCCACGTCTCTGACCCTTGTAACGGGCGCATTTGAGTGGAACAGAACGAAGTGGTAGTCATCCACGCTAATGACCTTCCCGAGAGCGAACTCCTCAGGCTCAAAGATAGCTATGTACTGTGAGATCGTAGCCTTGGTCCTGGCATATAAATCGGACGGGATCGCTTTTGCAAAATAATCGAAATCCATCCTCATGATATCGTTTCCCCCTTTGCAGCCTTTCTTTATATAATCGATTCCTGCAAATGTTATCCGTTCATTGCGGAACAAAGGAGACCTCGCCATTCGATCAGGCTCGGGCAAAAGCTTCTGGTAAATTGGTAATTTATATATAGTTATATATGTAATCGAGAATTTAATCAAGCCATTATATGCATTTTCTAGATAATGACGATTAAGGGGATTATGTGTTCGCGCTAACATCTTTTGATAATATGATAACTCCACTTTTGGTAACGCATTTTTTGATAGAAAATCTTTTGATAACAACGTAGCACGTTTGATTCCGGATAAACGCATTTCATGTATGTAAGCAGAAAACGATAAGGAGAAGTTTGAAAAGCAAATGGGGAAAGATTGGCAGTAAAAAACAGGGAGTGCATATCGATATTTGCAATTGTCTGCGCCATATCCAGCATCTGCAACGGGAACAAATCCATCTATGATTTCACCCGCAAAGTCGCGCCCGTAAATATTTCATAAAGTTAAAACAGAAACCCTGCAACCCATTCCGATTGCAGGATTTTCGGGTATTTTTAGGAAGGCTATTGAAACACTTCTCCCGTATTACCGGGCGGGAATAAGTTATCGTTATCAATCGGCAGTTCCGCATCAAAATTGTTATCATCGGTAATAGGGGTGTTTTGCGGTAACTCGTTTCCTTGTTCCATGTTTTCTCCGGAGTTATCCGTTTCTTTTATGAGGTCGGTACCAGGGGTTATAACATCAACCGGTTTAGCCTTCTTTATCTTCAGGGGAAAGCTTAAACCCCCAGCTCGTACAATGCCATCGATTTTCCGTTAGGGCAATCGATGATGTCAACGATCCTGAAACCGGCGTTCAGATAAATCTTTCTGACCTTCTTTTCGTCAAGGGTGGTATCGAGACGGATATAGCGGATATCCCGTTTCCGGCATTCTTCTTTGATTGCATCCACCACAAGTTTTGTCATGCCCATACCGGCGAACTTGCGGCGCACGCAGAACTTATGCAGATATGCCGCGTTTTTTGCCGTAGAGGAAAGCAATCAGGACGGCAGTGATGATAACGGTTAAAGCCACCAGCACAACGGCGAGATACGGGGAACCCGCATCGAATATGCCTCCGGAAGAGCTTTCGGGGATGTTGTCGGACGCGGGTACAAGGTCATATGCTATTTCACGCACAGGCAAAGAATCGTTTGTCGGATCGGATATGCAGATCCAAACATTCCGACGCCCGTAGTAGTAACCGATCTGGCCCCATTCAAGTCCGTTCTCATCGGTATAGAGCATGGAGAAAACGGGTGCATTGCCGCCTTGGCTGCGGTCAGCTTCTATCGCAAGCGTGCCTTGGGTTGCCGGGGCTCCGGGATATGCCCACAGGTAAACCTCGGTGCCGGCCTCAAGGTCGGGCTCGTAGGGGAATTCGCCTTCGATGAATTGGTCGCCGAACTCTTCTTCAAATGATGAGTTGTCATATTTCTTTACGACCATATTCATGTCAAGCCAGCCGGTTCCGCTGCCTTTCCTGGTCCATGTGATTGAAAAATCGTCGGGTCCGCCGTAGGTCGCGTCGACATTTTCGCCCCAGTTGTGGACGATTTCGCCCGTTGCAGTGGTCTTGTACTGGATAACGCCCATTTTCCTTCCGCCCGTTTCGGTGTATGCGGCGATGAAAAATTCACCGCCGTTTGGCAGGTATAATACGGGTTTTGTGCTCGCAGGGTCGGAATATACGGGCACATAACCTTCCGGACCGTTTATGATGTAGGTATGTCCGAGATAGGTGCACTCGTCCTGGTTTTTAAACCAATATGCATCGAAGGGTTCCCATAGTACATCCGCATGCGCGGTAGTCAGCACGGAAAAGCATAAAAGGGCGATAATCGATAAAATAATAAGTCTTTTCATAATGCGCTCCTTATAATAAAGTTTATCACAGCTCCCAAGGTGAAGGAAAAGCAGTTGACACCTATTGAAAACAGGACCGGATGCCTGATGCCCCTGGCATATCTTGAGTAATATAAAGCTTCAACACTGATAGCGGCAAGCTCCAGGGGGAGTTTGATCCATGCCGGGGGATAAAGGTGATAGATAAGCACTGCAGCGGGATTTGTTAAAACATTTACGAGAAGAACAAGAAGAAGATCGCACCGGCCCCTTATGCCGCAAATAAGTGAAAAAGCCAGTTCGAACACGAGCGTTAAGGCAAGCGAGATGCCTAATGCAGACAGCAGCATATCAGTCATTTTACAGCCGCCATTCTAAGCCCCAATAACATCAGCAAAAGCGATATCACGCATGTAATACTGTAACCGATACCGCCTGTTATGATGGAAGGGGCGTCCGCTTGTACCGGGAGGAAGCCCAGAAACAGGGCAAAGGTCAATAACCCGAACGAAAAGCCTTTCGCACCGGGTAAGAGTTTAGCGACCGCCCAGAGGGTGATCGGCATGGTCATATTGAAAAGGAAAACGGCGGCAATTCCGAGTATTGCATTATTGGGAAATAAAAACAAAAAGGCGGACAGGCCAAGTGACAAGCATGACGCCGCCGCCGCTCCGAGGCGGTCGCACAGGAATCCGCCCGCGGCCTTGCCAAAAACCACACCGCAGACCAACAGGGCCGCCCATATTCCGCTTTTCCACGGAAACCGCATGACCAAGCCGGCGTACGACCTCAGGCACACCACGAGAAACAGGCAAATAAGCGGGGCTGCGAGGTTTTTGCTGAATCCGCTGAAAGAAAGCCTTTCGTTGCCCGACATGAAGCTTCTGTTGAATATATAGTGCAAAAACGGGATGATAACCGCAAAACCAAGCAATGGGGCGACGACAATGACAGGTGAAACAGCATGGGATTTCCCCAAAACAGTGCCGAAGTAAACTCCGAAGGCTCCTGGAGATACAAACATACCGAGCCAGCGGCTGTTTTTAACGCTTATATTCAGGACATCGATGCCGCCGCCGACATGGAAAAGGGCGTTGCCGAGTCCTGCGATGATTGCGGACGCAAAGGGTACCGATGTGAAAAAGAATGCAATTGCTGCAAAGAAACAGCCGCATGCGGCAACAAGACAGTTGCGGTTAAGCCGATCGGCGATCAGACCGGTCGGCATTTGCATGGCAAAAGCGAAGAAATTATATATCAGAAGCAACACAGCCATATTTGACACGTTTAATGAAGCTGCCGAGCCGGTCAGTGAACCCAGTACGAGAAAAGCGCAGCCGAAGTCCACAGCGAAATGGGCAACTGAATATATTGCTGCCATAACATGCCTTGTTTTCACTAAATGGTCATTCATCAGATTACTGTTCAAATACATCCGCCAAGCTCCCATCTGATGCCTTGTCTAATTCATTATCCACCTTGTCCAATGCTTGTTCAATGCACCTCACAATGTCCCATTCATTTAATGTGACGCATGCCGCTTTATAAAGTTCCATGTGATCGGGAACCAGAAAACCTGATCGCGGCTGCTTTGGCTATAAATTGGAGGTGACAGGGAGGAGCCTGTGCCATAAAATATTACCGGGTCCAGAGCGTCATCATGCTCCTTGCGGGCATAGCGGAACTGCACGACCCGCAGTGCATACAGGACAATTGGAGAGCCGGAGAGGAAGAAAACCAATAACAGCAGCAGGCATATATCGGAGATGCAAAAAAGGATGGACCGCTTAAGGCTGATCCATCCTTTTTATATCCGGCTAAACAGTGCTTACTTGCCTTGCAGATGGGCTTGCGTGACGGCGGCGATGTTTTCCGCGCAGAGGCCGAACTGGACAAGGAGGCTCGCCGCGGGGCCGGAGTGGCCGAACTCGTCGTTTACGCCGATGCGCTTTACCGGAACGGGGTAGTTCTCGGAAAGAGCGGCGCAAACGGCTTCTCCGAGGCCGCCGATGATGTTGTGCTCCTCGACGGTTACAACCTTGCCGGTCTTTTTGGCAGCGTTGACGATAAGATCCACGTCAAGGGGCTTGATAGTGTGTATATTAATTACCTGGGCGCTGATGCCCTGCTCGGCAAGGATATCGGCAGCGTCGAGGGCTTCGGGAACCATGATGCCTGTGGCGATGATTGAGATGTCGGTGCCGTCGCGGAGGAGAATGCCTTTGCCGAGCTCGAAATTGTAGTCGGGCCTGTCGTTAATAACGGGGGATGCCATGCGGCAGAAACGCATATAGACAGGGCCTTCGTGCTCGTAGGCGGCTTTGACGGCCGCGCGGGCTTCGATATCATCGCTCGGGCAGATGACCACCATGCCGGGGATGGACCTCATCGTGGCAAAATCTTCGCAGCACTGGTGGCTTGCGCCGTCTTCTCCGACGCTGATGCCGCCGTGTGTGGCGCCGATCTTGACATTTAGATGGGGATAGCCTATGGTGTTCCGAACCTGCTCGAAGGCTCTGCCGGACGCAAACATGGCGAACGTGCTGGCAAACGGCACATAGCCTATGGTTGCAAGGCCGGCGGCGACGCACATAAGGTTTGCTTCGGCAATTCCGCAGTTGAAATGCCTGTCGGGGAATTTCTTCCTGAATATGCCGGTCTTTGTGGCCGAGGCAAGGTCGGCGTCGAGGACGACTATATCACTATGTTCGCGGCCGAGCTCTGCGAGAGCTTCGCCATAGCTTTCACGTGTGGCGATTTTCTTACGTTCACTCATTTTTCTTCCTCCAAAGCTGTCAGTGCTTCGCGAAGTTCCTGAATGGCGACCTTATACTGCTCGTCGTTCGGGGCTGTTCCGTGCCATTCCGCCTTATTCTCCATGAAGCTTACGCCTTTTCCCTTCGTTGTCTTCATAAGAATGGCGCTGGGCTTGCCCTTTGTGCTGCGGGCAGTCTCGAATGCCTTTTCAAGCTCGTCAAAGCTGTGGCCGTCGACTTCGATTACTTCATATCCGAAAGCGGCGAGCTTGTCATTAATAGGATAAGGGCTCATGACCTCGGTTATTGCGCCGTCGATTTGAAGATTATTGTTATCGACGATGACGCAGAGGTTATCAAGCTTGTAGTGGGCGCCGAACATCAGCGCCTCCCAGACTTGTCCTTCCTGCAGCTCGCCGTCTCCGACAAGAGCGTAAACCCTTTCCGAACCGCCGCGCAGCTTAAGGCCGAGGGCCATGCCGCAGGCCGTGCTGATGCCCTGTCCGAGACTGCCGGTGGACATGTCGATTCCCGGGACCGAGTTCATGTTAGGATGACCCTGCAGATAGCTGTCGATGTGCCTGAACTTTACGAGATCCTCGACAGGGAAGAAGCCGCGGTTCGCAAGCACCGAGTAAAGGCCGGGAGTTGTGTGGCCTTTGCTGAGCACGAAGCGGTCGCGGTTATCCATCTTCGGGTTTTTGGGGTCGATGTTCATTTCCTTGAAATACAGATAAGTCAGGACATCGGCTGAGGAAAGGCTTCCGCCGGGGTGGCCGGACTTTGCGCCGTGGGTGCTTTCGATAATGCCGATGCGGACTTTGCACGCATTAAGGGCGAGCATTTTTTTGGTAGCGGTATCTATGATAATACCCCCTTACAGCATATTTTGAATCTTTTACTTCTGCGGCGCATAATCAGGCGCACGCTAAAACTCAACACACGATATTATACAATACTTTAAACAGTCATACAAGTAAAATCTAAAAAATGCCACAGCGCGTCACCGGGAGGTTGTCAGGAGGCCGGCATATTGCGCCCAAACATGAAAAGGACGGTTTTTCTGTTTTACTGACAGAAGAACCGTCCCTCATTTCGGGTTCAGTGTTAGGCTAGCGCTTGACGATGCGGTAGTAGGTTTTGGCGGTGAGACGGTAAACGAAGGCGTAGGCCAGGCCGAAAACAACGCAGGTTCCGGCAAGGCAAAGAACGGTAAGCTTTACATTAAACAGGTAGAACGCCTCAAGCATCTTAATGATCATATTGCTTGCCGCGAGAAGGTGGAGAAGCGCTCCCGCAAGCGGCAGGTAAAATACGATGAGAATCTGCTTGTTGATCGTGCGCCTCACCTCGTCGTCGTCCATGCCCACCTTTTGAAGTATCTCGAACCGCTCCTTGTCGTCGTAGCCCTCGGATACCTGCTTGAAATAGATGATGAGAACGGTGGCCGTCAGGAACAGTAGGGCGAAGAAGATGCCGAGGAAAAGCAGGCCCCCGTACATGGCGTAGCCTTCGATGCGGTTTGTAAAGATGGTGTTTACCCAGGTTACAGCCTCAAGAGGAAGGCCATGCGTTATCAGAGCCTTGGAGAAGCTCAGGGAATTTTCCTGCGGGCCTTCAACGTCAAAAGCCAAAATGGTTTTGGGAGTCGCTTCACCATCCGAATCAGGTTCCAATACTCTCCAGAGCTCTTTAACTGTCTCAAGGTCCTTTGCAACAAGAAACATCCGCCGCAGGCTGCTTCCTCCTTCGGTGAACCTTGTGCCGGGGACAATTTGCTTGATGCGGTAATTCACATCTCCCGCACTGAACGATCCAAGCCCTTTAAGACTCTCATTTGTGAGAATCAGCAGCTCGTTCTGCTCAAGAGTTTCGTTGTTGCCGCAGTTGGAATTATAATCGGCGAGAGGAATGATCGTAACCTGGAAATAATCCTCCAGCGATAAGGCGGAGCTGTAAGTTTTGTAGTCCGGCACTTTGAAATTGCCGTGCTCGTAAAGAAGCATACAGCTGAGATACGTATAGGAGTAAGGATCAACTATTTGCACATTGTTTTCCTGTTCCAGCCTGTCAAGCAGCAAATCGAGCTCATTCAGCTCTTCGTCGGAAGCTTCTGCCTTCATTGTGATGGCTATATCGTCCGGATACATAATGCGAAGCATGTCTTCCTTCCCAAGGTACAGGGCAATGCAGGATGAGACGGTAACAAGCACCATCGTTGACAGTATGCAGATCGAGGCGAGCCCCGCGGCATTTTGCTTCATGCGATGAAACATGCCCGATATCGCCACAAAGTTGTTCGGTTTATAATATATCTTTTTGTTTTTCCTCAGGATGCGGAGAAAAAACTGGCTGCCCGCGATGAAAAGCAGGAAAGTCGCTATGATAACCGCAATGACGGCGATAAAGAACGTAGTCAGCGCGGTAAGGGCGTTGGTGACAGTGATTGCCGTGTAATAGGCCCACGCTAGAAGAACGAAGCCGAAAAGGGCGAGGGGGATGACGAAGCGGACCTTTTTCTCCCCCTTCCGCGGGCCTTTGAGGAGGTCTATCGGGTTTGCGAGCCGCACATGCAGCAGGTTATACAGAGTCGTGACGACAAAGATCACAAGAAAAAGCGCGCAGGTAAATGCAAACGCCTGCCAGGGTATGGAAAACCGGCTTCCGGAAGCCAGTGCGTTCAGCGCGAACAGCAGGAGCATGAATATGAGACGCCCGAACACGCAGCCCACAACGATGCCCAGCGCGAGGGCGGAAAGGCTGGCGACGAGATTTTCCCAGAAGATCACGCGGCCGACATGCCTTTTTTCAAGACCCAGGATAGCGTATAGGCCAAACTCCTTTTTCCTCTGCTTGATCAGGAAGCTGTTAATGTAGAGCATGAAGGGGAATATCAGGATGGTCATTATAACCATGCCGAATGCGAACATGTCCTGGAGTGTTCTGGAATATTCGACGTTTCCTATGCTCCGGGTATATATTATGTTTGTGACCATGAAGTACACGCTTACGATAATGGTCGAGGCAATGAAGAAGGGAAGATATGTCCTGCGGTTTCGCGACAGGTTGGTCAGCGCGAGTTTGACAAAAAAGCCCTTAGCCAACGTCAACACCCCCGTCGGACAGCACCGAAAGGTTTGAAACGATCTTGTCGAAAAATTCCTTGCTGCTGTCGCGACCGCGATAAAGCTGGCTGAACAGCTCGCCGTCCTTAATGAATATTACGCGGGAGGCGTGGCTTGCGGCCATCGAGCTGTGCGTCACCATAAGGATCGTTTGCCCTTGCCTGTTCAGGTCCTCGAATATGCGCAGAAGATTTGCCGACGACTTTGAGTCGAGAGAGCCCGTCGGCTCGTCCGCGAGGATGAGCTTCGGTTCGGTTATGACCGCGCGGGCGACGGCCGTTCTCTGCTTTTCTCCGCCGGACACCTCGTAGGGAAATTTATCGAGAAGCGCCGTAAGTCCCAGGCTTTCCGCTATGGGCTTTAAGCGCTTTTCCATTTCCGCGACTTTTGTGTTGGAGAGAACGAGGGGCAGGAGAATATTGTCTCGGATCGTAAAAGTATCAAGGAGGTTGAAGTCCTGAAAAACAAAGCCGAGGTTTTTGCGGCGGAATGCGGAAAGTTCCTTGTCCCTGATGGTTTTGAAACTCTTGCCTTCAAGGATTATCTCGCCGGCAGTGGGCTTATCGAGCGACGCAATCAGATTGAGAAGGGTGGTTTTGCCGGCTCCCGAAGCTCCCATTATCGCGACAAACTCACCCCTTGACACCTCGAAGTTTACTCCGTTGAGGGCGGTGAACTGCTTTCCGCCGAGACGCGTGTTATAGACCTTTTTTAGGTTCTTTACCTGAAGAAGTTCCATATTTACCTCATTTCTTCGGAGACATGGGCTATAGGGCGGCGGCTCGCCAATAATGCCTCCGGTTAATTTGAATTCCTTCGCCGCATACTTAAGCCGCCGGCCTGGCATACGAGCTGTCCGGGCGGCGTATCGGAGCGCGCCGGTCATAAACCGGTTGCACCGTTTCACGTACACAGCATAACAAAATGAGAAATGCCATGCCATAGAATGGCCTTACATTTCCCATCCGAATCTTACATTTTTGTCACATTGAGTCGGTCTCGATCCGCTCGGGGAATGTGAGAACCGCCGTCGTTCCCGCGCCTACCTCGGAGGTTATCCGTATATTAATTGAGAGCTTGTCCGCGGCCTTCTTTGCCATGTACAAACCGATCCCGCTGGCTTTTCTGTCAATCCTTCCGTTATAGCCCGTGTATCCGTTCTCAAACAAACGGTCCATATCTTCCGGACGGATGCCGATTCCCGTATCTTTTATAATAAGGGTTACATCACCGGCGGAAATTGTTATGCCGCCATGATTCGTATATTTTATGGAGTTGGATAAAAGCTGCTCAATAATAAAAGACAGCCATTTGCTGTCGGTCAGAACGACCCGGTCGATGTCGCCGATTTCCACCGACAGCTTTTTATAAATGAACAGGGTCGCATATTTACGCACACAGTCCTTTACAATGTCCGAAAGACTGTACTCCCGAATAACCAGGTCGGTCTCAAAATGGCTGAGCTTAACGAACTGCAGCGCCATCTCAGCATACTGCTCGATTTTAAAAAGTTCCTGCCCGATCGCCGGGTCATAGTCGGCGCTCTGGAGGGCCAGCCGCATTGCTGATATCGGCGTTTTAATCTGGTGGACCCACATGGTGTAGTATTCTGTTTGCTCTGTGTGACGCTTTTCGGTTTCGGACCGGTTGGTTTCAATTATCTCGTATAATTGCCGGATGATTTTCTGATATTCGTTTTCTATCGGGTCCGCTTCCTCCGGCAGCGAGTGGTTAAAGTCCGAGAGATTCGCCCGGATTTCGCGAAGCTGCTTTACCCTCTTGCGAAATTCCGTGAAGTCGGCGATAACGCCCAATGCCAGAAGAAAAGTCACAACCACTATGCTGTAGATAAACGGCTTTATCGGTGCTCCGTAAAGGAAGTGGATGAGCGGGAAGAACAGTATAACGATGAGGTAAAAGGCGAAAAGCATCCGACGATGCCGCAGATATGACCTAATCATGTATCATGTACCCCACGCCTTTTTTTGTAAAGATCAGATCGTCTATTCCGGCATCCTCCAGCTTCCTCCGCAGCCTGTTAATGTTTACGGTGAGGGTGTTGTCGTCTATAAAGCTGTCGCTGTCCCAGAGCCTCTTCATTATTTTATCCCGTGAAACCACATGATTTTTCTGCTCCATGAGCAGCTGGAGGATTTTGAATTCGTTTTTGGTGAGCTCGATTCTGGTGCCGCCGAAGAAAAGCTCGGCCGTGCCGATATCGAGCATCACGCCTCTTGCCTCGAGAACCTGCGTGTCGCCCGCAAGAGAATATGTCCTCCTGAGAATCGCCTGGATTTTGGCAATAAGTATTTCGAGAGAGAAAGGCTTGGTGATATAATCGTCGCCTCCCATGTTCATTGCCATAACGATATCCATGTTTTCTGTGCGCGAGGACAGGAACATAATAGGCACGCTAGAGATTTTTCTGATCTCGGAGCACCAGTAATAACCGTTGAAGAACGGAAGCGAAATGTCGAGGAGGACGAGATGGGGCTTGTGGCTTATGAACTCATCCATAATACTATTGAAGTCCTCCGCGCGCACGGCGTCATAGCCCCATCTGCCGAGGCTGTCGGCCAGAAGGGACGCGATGGTCGGATCGTCTTCGATTATCATTATTTTATACATTCGGAACACCCGCAGTTCTAATGATTTCTTAATTGCCTGCGGCGGCCTGCAGAACTTTGCTTGCGACGCCGCCCGCGACCGTCCTGCCCGAGCCTCCGTTCTCCACGAGCACGACAAACGCATAGGGATAGTCCTCGTTCCGCAGGAAGCCCACAAACCAGGCGTGCGGCTTTTTGCCGTCGCCGACCTGCGCGGTCCCGGTCTTGGCGCATATTTCAAGCCCGGGAAAGTTCTTTTCGCCGTAGACCGAGGTCACATTGTACCGCATCATATCGGACAGGGCGGTTGCGGTTTCCTTACTCATAAGCCTCTCCGATTCCGGGAGCCAAAGTCCGATCGGGAAACCGCCGGAGGTGGTTGCTTTCCCGATTATGCGGGGCGTCACCGCCTTTCCGTTATTTGCGATGGCTTCCATAAGCCTGAGCATGGCGCAGGGATTCACAAGATCGGTATACTGGCCGATTCCCGACCAGGAGAGGCCGGCCGTGCCGTCTGCCGCCGCTTCGAAATACCCGGCCGCGGTTTTTATGCCGTTTACCGAAAACCCGGATGTCAGGCCGAACCTGTCCGCATACTCCTTCAGCAGTTCACCGCCGAGGATTTGGGAAAGCTCGGCATAGGCGATGTTGCAGGATAAGGCCAGGGCGTCTTCGATTCCAACCGTACCATGAACACCCTCGCAGACTATCTTTTCACCACAGACGATTTTCTCTCCCTCGCACGTGAATTCAAGCTCGTCGGGATCGTCGATGTGTTCAACGGCGGCCGCCGTCGTCACAAGCTTGAATATAGACCCCGGAACGAACTTCGACGAGAGCGCTTTATTGATGTATATGCCGTCGGGGACCGAACCCTCCTTTTCAGATTTGGGCGGATCCGAGGGGTCAAATCCCGGAGAGCTTACCATGCAAAGGATTTCGCCCGTTCTATAATTTGAAACCAGCACAACGCCGTTTCTGCCGTCCAGCGCCTTGTATGCCGCGACGCACAGTGAGGAGTCGAGCGTGAGGTACAGCCGGTTTCCATTCGCGCCGTCCGCTGCGGAGCCGATTCGGGTGTTGCCGGTCAGGGTAACGCCCGTGACGGGGTTATAGCCCATAAGAACCGGTTTGAATGCGGACAGCGCGCCAGTGCCGATAAAACCCGCGCTATCACCCACCGCATGCAGGACCGAGCGGCGGACGGCTTTTGATTCGTTGAAAACGCGTTGTCCCCCGGACACATCCGAGAGGACGACGCCGTTCCTGTCGAGAACGGTTCCGACGGTCAGCTCTCCATTGGAAAAAGCGTGCCGGTTTACGGGAAAGGCGGCCCATTTATCTCCGTTCGTCAAATACCGCGTCACATAAATGCCCATGCCAAGACATAGAATTGCGAGGAGCAGCAATAATGCCGCCGTTCGCTGCTTAATCTTTTTCATGGGCTTTCTCCTCCGCAGGGAAAGAATCGGGCATAACCCCGCTCCGCCGGATGTCGGACGGTTCCGGTCGGGAAGAGCCCTGGTCCGGCTCTGAAACGTCCGGAATATCGCCGCCGGGTAATTCCCCGGATTGCATTGACGGCGGGGACATGCTGCCCGACGTTTTTACCCTTCGATGAAGCTTTACAGCAAAACTGGCGTTCCGGCGGGTGTCCATCCACGGATCCGAAAACGTTCAGCATCATCTGAAAAACAAGCATCGACGAAGCGGTGCATGCGCATATGACATAGAATGAAGAGCGGCCGGCGGAAGCGGACCTGACGGTAAACATGCAGAGCGCGGCAACCGAAGCCACTGCCGATAAAGCGACGACAAGGCCGAGCTCTTCGCAAAGCATGCCGAACACCAGATCGGTATCGGCGGCGGCAATCATTTTCAGCCAGCCGTTGCCGGGCCCGAAACCGACAAGCCCCCCGCTTGCGGCGGCGGACATGGTCCTGGTCTGCTGGTATCCCGTCGAATGGGCATACTCCCACACATGCCCCCATACGGCAAACCGGTTTGCTATGTAGGGTTTGATCGAGAGAACCACAAAACCGCCGAGGACGACGCCCGCGCATACGAAGGCTATTGTCGCGATGTCGCCCGACCTGAGATAGACGATTACAAGAAAGGCCGCAAAAAAGATCGCCGCCGTCCCGAAATCGCCCATCAGGGCAAGAGCGCCGATGCAGGCGCCGGCAAAGGCGATAAACAGATAGACGTTTCTGCGGGCAAACAGGCGGTCAAGCGTCGCGCCGCCCGCATACACAAAGGCGATTTTGACGATTTCGGACGGCTGAAAGGTAAAGCCCGCTATGGTCAGCCAGTTCCGGGCGCCGTAAATCGTCTCGCCGAAAATCATATTGATTCCAAGCAGCGCCAGGGTGGAGGCCGCCATGGGCCATCTTAGCGCCGTTGCCCGTTTCAGGTCGCGAAGGTACCAGCTCAGCCCGATAAACAGGACGAGTCCCGCCGTAAGCGCCGCGGTTTGCTTTACGGGAGCGTCCGGCGAGGCTGAGGCAGCCACCGAGAAACCGAGCGTCGTAAGGAAGAAACAGAGGGTCTCGGCCTCGAAGCCTCTTCTTCGAAGCGCCCTGATAACGGCGAAATATATCCACATCAGCAGATTGAGCGCCGCGAACGACAGGATAACCGGCCACGAAAAGCCCAATGAGCAGATGAGTTCGGTTTCGATGATCCACTGAAAAGCAGTGAGCAGAAAAAAAGTCGTCGAAGGGCGGATGCCCCTTCCGGGCTTTCCGCGGGCTGCGGCCTGTTCGGACCTCTCGACAGGCGAAACCGGCGTGAAAACAGCTTCGACGCCTCCTATTGTGAGGACGTCGCCCCCGACAACCGGCGCTTTGCGGACGACAGGGGAGCCGTTGAGAAGAGTTCCGCTTTTGGAGCCGAGGTCCGTGATCTGCCATCCTCCGTCTTCGCCGCGAATAAGCGCCGAGTGGGAACGCGAGACTGTCGGCAGTCCGATGATAATGTCGGATGAGCGGGCGCGGCCTATGACATTTTCCCAATGCCGCACCGGCAGACGCTCTCCCGTGGAAAGGTCGAGGTATGCCCAGGTCTCGGGCTCGATCCTGTCCTGCAGCAGAGAGCGTATGCAACGGCAGACGATAAGTACCGCAAGTATTATCGAGATAACCCTGAAAACCGGCATCAAATAAGCAAAAAGGGAGGCGCGGCTTTCGATGAGCGCATCAAGCCGTTGATTCAACGTAGAGAGATCGGGCAAATTAATTCTGCGGATTAACTCGGCAGTACTCAAAGGACACACCTCTTAAGGAAATCAAATACCGCGCGATCTGCGGGCAGACACTCAATATAATACCATTGATATATAAAAAATTTATAAATATTTGAAAAATTTCATTATTTTTACTTCATAAATAAACCCGGCCTCGCCGGGTCAATAAGACTAAATATTACATTATTGCTGCGTTCAGATGCAAGAAACGCTAATCGACGTCGGGAATGTATGAATGATCTATAGTTATAACCGCTCTGTAAGTCGGGTCTATTTTTGTGATCTCCCTAGAAAGTATTTCAACAAGTTCGTCATCGCTCTCGGGCAATCCGTATGGCGCGACAACGTCGAAAATCAGGTTTGAATGCGTCTTGCCCCAGACAACCCGAAAGTCGTGCATGCTCAATCCGGAGGAGACTTTTGACACAAGATCGGTGACTTTTTCCTTCAGGGCGTTTGTCTTTTCGTCGTTTGTAACGACGGGGTCGAGATGGATCACGAGATTGATTCCCTCGTCCTTCATGAAATCCCTTTCGATATTGTCAATAATATCGTGGCTTATCATTATATCCTGCTCGGCCGGGACTTCGCAATGAACCGAAGCGAAGCACTTGCCGACGCCGTAATTATGCACCGTGAGGTCATGCAGCCCGATAATGCCTTCGTATCCCAGAATTTTTCTGTAGCATTTCTCGACAAGCTCCTTTGTGGGGGCTATGCCGAGAAGCTGGCTTACCGTTTCCATGGCGATGCGGACTCCGCTTACCAATATGAACGCGGCGACGACGACGCCCATATATCCGTCGAGGTTGAGGTCGGAGAAAAGACTGGCAACGGCCGACACAAGCACCGCGGAAGTGGCGAGTATGTCGTTCCTGCTGTCCGCGGACGCCGCGATGAGAGCGGTGGAGTTGATGATTTTACCTACTTTTCGGTAAAACAGGCTCTGCCAAAGCTTTATAAGTATCGATGCCGCCAGGATCACGATAGAAACGACACTGAACTGCGCGGCCTCCGGATTAAGAATTTTGCCGACGGAGCTTTGCACAAGCTGAACGCCAAGAAACATTATGATAAAGGACACAATAAGCGCGGATATATACTCCATTCGGGCATGCCCGTAAGGATGCTTGGCGTCCGCAGGCTTTCCGGAAATCTTGAAGCCAAAGAGCGTGACAAGGGACGAGCCCGAGTCGGACAAATTGTTGATTGCGTCCGCCGTGATGGATATGCTGTTAAAAATAATGCCGGTCGCGATCTTTATGGCAAAGAGGACCAGGTTCGTGACTATACCCGCGACGCTTGCGAGCTTGCCGTAATTCTCACGAACCTTGAGATCCTCGGTATTATTGCGGTCCCGAATGAAAAGCCTGAATAGGAAGTTCAAGAAAGCACCCCTTTTCCATGGCGGGTACAGCGGTTATGCCGCAGAGAATTTGCGGCAATGCCGGTATGATGGTTTATTCGACTGTTGAAAATATGATAATTATCTCAATTATATATTGTTGCCAAGGATTTGCAATACTTTGGCGGCGGGAAAGGAGAAAAGCCGGGAGCAAAAGGAATGAAAATTCAATTGCCGTTTGGTTTATCATATGATATATTTAATTCCATGGAACACCGATAATGGCAACGGCTATGATAGCTTCAGCAGTTTACTGCCGTGCGATCATATCGTATGATATCCCGAGGTAAGCTCAAGCAAGTAGTTTTTACAAGACGGAGGAAAACATGAAAGTACCGCAAAAAGAACTGGCTGACAGGATGGAACGTTTCAGGGCGGAAATGGACGTGGCGGATCCGGGCTGGGAAGCCTGCGTGATATTCAGCAAGGTAAATCTTTATTATTTTACGGGAACCAGACAGGACGGCATGCTTGTCATACTCAGGGACGGCGAGCCGATACTCTGGGTGAGAAGGAGCTATGAACGGGCGCTTGACGAGTCGCTGTTCGGGGATATAAGGCCGATGAACAGCTACCGCGACGCCGCGGGACAATATAAATCGTTCCCCGGCCGCGTATATATGGAGACCGAAGTCGTGCCTCTTGCCCTGGCGCAACGGTTTCAGAAATACTTCCCATACGAAAGGGTTCTGCCCGTCGATTCATATATCGCAAAGGTGCGTTCGGTTAAAAGCGCTTATGAGCTGGAGATGATGAGAAAATCCGGCGAGATACACAGAAGGGTGATGGAGGATATCGTTCCGCAGCTTCTGCGGGAAGGAATAAGCGAGGCGGAATTCTCCGCCGAGCTCTATGCCGCCATGGTCAGGGAAGGGCACCACGGGATAACGCGGTTTGCCATGTTCGATACCGAAATGCCTTTCGGACAGGTCGGGTTTGGAGTAAACTCCCTCTATCCGACGTACTTCAACGGGCCGGGCGGGAACCTCGGACTTAGTCCCGCCGTGCCTCTGCTGGGAAGCCGTGAAAGAAAACTGCGGAAGGGCGACCTGGTGTTCGTCGACGTCGGCTGCGGATATGCCGGATATCATACCGACAAGACAAACATTTACGTTTTCGGCGCAGAGCTCCCGGCTCAAGCGGCGGAAGCCCACCGACGGTGCGTGGAAGTGCAGAATGAGGCCGCATCCATGCTCAAGCCCGGAGTTACGCCCGCGGAGATATACGGCGAGATTCTCGGCGAGCTTGACGAGCGTTTCCTGGAGAACTTCATGGGATTTGGAAACCGCAGGGTCAAGTTTCTCGGGCACGGCATCGGTCTGCAGACAGACGAGACGCCCGTAATAGCGAAGGGTTTTGACGAGCCGCTCCGCGAGGGCATGCTGTTTGCCGTCGAGCCCAAGAAGGGAATAGAAGGCGTCGGCATGGTCGGGATAGAAAACACTTTCCTGGTTACAAAGGACGGGGGAGTAAGCATAACGGGAAGCAGGTTTGAACCGATCAGGGTTCAATGAGCGAGGCCGGCGGTCAACAAGCGCGAATTTTCAACGGTGAATAATATTCGCAATTTTATATCAGTTATTAGAAACTGAGCCATGGATTCATTCCCTCGGTTTATGTTGGCAGCATGAGACGCCGGGAGTTACGCTGAGGGGTTGAATCCGTGGCTTGTTTTTACGCAAGCCGGAGAGAAAATTTTCTAAAACATATTGACAATTGAGCAACTGTTCAACTATAATAATAACAGAGTTGAATGGTTGCTCAATTGATCCATTAAAACACTGTATTTTTTGCAGAATGATCGTTCGGAGGACTGGGATGGAGAATAAGGAAAGCAAAAGGCAGGACAGCAAAATTGATTTTTGCGACTGCAGCGTAATCCATGCCGATGCGGTTGAGAAGGTCAGGCAAACAATGCCCGATGACTCGTGCCTTTACGACCTTGCGGATTTTTTCAAGGTTCTGGGAGACAGCACAAGGGTTAAGATCATGTGGGCTCTCGATTCGCAGGAGATGTGCGTATGTGATCTTGCCGTGCTGCTCAACATGACAAAATCCGCCATATCGCATCAGCTGAAGGCGCTGAGGCAGGCGAACCTTGTCAACTTCAGAAGAGAAGGGAAGATAGTCTATTATTCGCTTGCCGACGACCATGTGCGCGACATCTTTGAAAAAGGTCTCGAACACATTTCAGAATAGATATCCGGGTTAGTGTAAATGGTTCTGTTAATTCCGCGAGACACGCATGCAGACGCCATTAAGCATTTAAGTCGGAACCGATATATTACATTTGAACAGGGATGAGCTAACATGAAAAAAACATTTGTATTGGAAGGCCTCGGGTGCGCAAACTGCGCCGCAAAAATGGAAACGGCCATAAAAAAGCTGGATGGCGTCAGACATGCGTCGGTCAGCTTCCTCACGACAAAGCTTGTCATCGAAGCCGACGACGACAAGATGGACCGCATCGTCGAGGCTTCCCGCGCAATCGTACGTAAAATTGAGCCATACTGCGTTATGAAGTAGCGGCGGCCCGGAGGAAATATGCATCAAAAGAGACAGATATTATGCATTACTTTATCATTTGCCTTGCTGGGGACGGCGGTTATCTGGAATCCGGGAAATTACCTTCTCCGCCCGGCGATATATCTGGCCGCTTTTCTTCCGGTGGGCCTTAACATTCTTATGAAGGCTGCGAGAAACATTTTGCACGGCCAGGTTTTCGATGAGAATTTTCTTATGTCTGTTGCCACGATCGGGGCGTTTTTAATCGGCGAGTATCCCGAAGCGGTGGCGGTTATGGTGTTCTACCGGGTCGGCGAACTCTTCGAGAATTATGCGGTGGACAAATCGAGAAAATCGATAGCCGAGCTTATGGACATCCGGCCGGATTATGCAAACGTAAGGCGGGGAGACGAGATACTTACGGTGAGTCCCGACGAGGTTCAGATCGGCGAACATATTGTCGTAAAGCCCGGAGAGAAAATTCCGCTCGACGGCATGGTAACCGACGGGAACTCGATGGTTGACACGTCCGCACTGACCGGGGAATCGGTCCCGCGGGAGGTTTCAGCCGGAGGGGAGGTTCTCAGCGGCGTCATCAATCTGAGCGGCGTGCTTACGATAAAGGTCACAAAGGGCTTCGAGGAGTCCACGGTAAGCAGAATACTCGACCTTGTTGAGAATTCCCTGAGCAAGAAGTCCAGGTCGGAAAACTTTATCACCAGGTTTGCCAGATATTATACTCCCGCAGTCGTTTGCACGGCAGTTTTGCTGGCGGTAATTCCGCCGCTTGTGGCGGGCGGCCGGGCGTTCGGCGAATGGATATACCGGGCGCTTGTGTTTCTGGTTATTTCCTGCCCCTGCGCGCTTGTGATCTCGGTGCCTCTGGGCTTTTTCGGAGGTATCGGAGGAGCTTCGAGACAGGGGATTCTGGTAAAGGGCAGCAACTACCTTGAAGCGCTGGCGGGAACCGAGATTGTTGTGTTTGATAAAACCGGAACGCTTACCAAAGGGGTTTTCGACGTGCAGGAAATAGTGCCGTCCGGCGTGTCCGAAGCGGAGCTTCTGGAAACGGCGGCGCATGCCGAAAGCTTCTCCAACCACCCGATATCCGCTTCGCTGAAGAAGGCATACGGCAAGGATATCGACAACTCCAGAATCGGGTATGTTGAGGAAATCCCGGGGCATGGCGTAAAGGCCGAGGTCGACGGGAAAACGATACTCGCGGGGAATGCGAAGCTGATGGACAAATTCGGCGTCTCGGGCCGGACGGCGGATACGGACGTCGAATTAGATGGCACGGCGGTGCATGTGGCCGCGGACGGACATTACAACGGATATATAAGGATTGCCGATGAGCCGAAGAAAGACGCGAAAGCAGCCATAAAAGCGCTGAAGGATGCCGGAATACGGCAAACCGTCATGCTGACGGGCGACGCGTCCCGCGTGGGCGCAGCGGTTGCAGACAGGCTTGGAATCGACAAGGTATATTCCGAACTGCTTCCCGCCGATAAGGTAAACATTGTCGAGGAGCTTTTCCTCGGCAAATCGCCGGGGAGAAAGCTCGTATATGCCGGCGACGGCATAAACGACGCCCCCGTGCTTGCGAGAGCGGATATAGGGATCGCAATGGGCGGTCTAGGCTCCGACGCGGCGATCGAAGCCGCGGACGTCGTAATCATGACCGACGAGCCGTCAAAGATAGCCGACGCCATAAAAATTTCAAAAAGAACCCTGCGTATTGTGAAGGAGAACATAATATTTTCTCTAGGCGTGAAGGGGATCGTCCTTCTGCTTGCCGCAACAGGTTTCGCATCGATGTGGGCGGGAGTATTCGCGGACGTCGGCGTTTCAGTAATCGCGATAATGAATTCCATGCGCGCATTGCGCACGGATAAGAAAAGCAAGAGTTTTTAAAACTCTTGCTTTATGCTTCTCAGGAACAATCCGTTCAATGCGTCCCGTATATTTGCGTGCCCGTACAACACCTGATAAACCGCCATGCAAATGGGGAGCTCGACCTTGTATTGCTCCGAGATCCTGATAAGCGCCTTTACCGTGTAATACCCCTCCGCAAGTTCCCTGTACTCTTCCCCCTTTACAAATGCTTCGCCGAACTTCCTGTTGTGGCTGAATTCGGAGAATACGGTGGCCTCATAATCGCCCAGATGGCACAAACCGTATGCAGATAGTTCGTTTCCGCCCAGCGCCTTGATAAGCCGGGCGATTTCCCTTGTTGCCCTTGACATCAGGGCTCCCTTCAGGGACGACAGGTTCAGCCCGTCAAGCATGCCGGCGGCAATCCCGACGACATTTTTCGCGGCGGCTCCTATTTCGTTGCCGATCAAGTCTGTGCCGTAGTAAAAGCGGATGAGGTCGCTCGAAAACATCGACACCAGCTTTTCTTTCAGGGTTTCGTCTTCGGAGTCGATGACCATGCAGTTCGGGATGCCCCGGACAAATTCCTGCACGTGCCCCGGCCCCAGCCAGACCGCGATCCGATTCGAATAGTCCAGAAACTCGGCCGCGACTTCGGAAAGCCGTTTCCCCGTGGAAATTTCGATGCCCTTCATGCACAAGACAAAGGTTTTCCCGTGCAAATCGAATTCGGAGAGATTTTCCATCAAACCTCGCAGGCCCTGCGATTCGATGGATATGACAATATAGTCGGGTTTTGCCGCCAGACCCAGATCGGAGGTCAGATTGACACGGTCACCGAGAGTGAGAAGCCCGTTTGAACGGGTGTCTAAAAACTGTTTAAGGTGGCGGGAACCTTCGCGGCCGTATAACGTTATGCTGTGCCCGATCTTGTCCAGATACCAGCCGATAAAGGATCCCCATCTTCCGCAGCCGATTACGGATATGTCCATGATTTACCTCGCTGTGTCTTACGATGTCTATAAAGTCGTGATAGCTATTTTACATGTTTGTGCGACACGGTTTGCAGTTTTTTAAGCCGTTATTCAGACGTGCGTGTAAGGAATGGATATGCAGGATACATATTCATTCCATTATCTATTATAACCTGTGTGATTATTATGGTGCAAACTATCCGAGCAGAACGACGATATGATAAAATAACGACTTCCCATCAATATCCCTTTATACTGCTAATCCTGCGAGACATATCCTAAATCGCTGAATGGAATACTAATTAAGTACCGCTACAACCCGCAAGCAATAAATAAAGTAAAGGGGATTTGCATGGAGCAAAAAAGAAAACCGATTGAAAATCACAAGACGGCCGCCTGGGCATCGATAGAAAAGATGAAAAAGCACTCAAATGTGGCGATTCCGGCCGAGGACCAGGTAATACACGCAAAGGAACACGTCGACCGCAACGAAAAATAGCCCGCCACGGCGCGCCATGGGGGCTTGAACGAGACCGTCCTGAATTTTATGTTAACCTCCGATATGGTGTAGAATTGGTACACTATGTTGGAGGTTAATCATATTATAAAGGGTTTTCCCTCTAAATAATGTAATTCATTTCATAGGCTCTTCTACAACGCTCTCTATATCTTCGACAATGCACTCTATATATGGCAAATACTTATTATACCTATCATTACCTAGCAGTTCATAAAGAACCTCATTGATTCGATTGTAATCATCTATAATTATCATCCATGTATGCCCCGGCGAAGGAATCCGGATACAATAAATCACCATTTTCAGCTGTTTGGCGGACCAGTTCGGCGGAACGCGCCAGCCGGATTTCCTTCAGTTGCGCCGCAAACACATCCTTAGATGCCAATATTGATATACACAAAAGAAATAACCTCGCATTCCAACTGGAACGCGAGATTATTTCTTTTATTTGCGTCTGGCATGGGTGCAATCCAAGACGTGAAAGGTCCAAACACGGAGGAACTGTCCACCTGTCGAACTCTGTCAGGAGGAGGCGAGGTGCTTGTAGGCCTCAAGACGTTCCCGGGCGTGCTTTTCTGATATTTCGAAAAGCTTTGCCGCTTCATCGGGGAATGTCGACGAAAGAGAGGTGTAGCGGATCTCGCTTCCAAGGAAGTCGGAATAAGGCGACTTCGGATCTTTGGAATCGAGTATGAAGGGATTCTTGCCCTCGGCGGCAAGCAGCGGATTGTACCGATACAGATGCCAGTATCCGGACTCGACCGCTTTCTTCTCCTGCTGGATACTGGTGCCCATTCCCGTTTTGATACCGTGGCTTATGCAGGGAGAGTACGCGATGATCAGCGAAGGACCGGAATAGGCTTCGGCCTCGATGATCGTCCTGATCGCATGGTTGAAGTTCGCACCCAATGCGATTTGAGCGACGTAGACGTGGCCGTAGCTCATTGCCATCCTGCCCAGATCCTTTTTGCGTGTTCTCTTGCCCTTCGCGGCAAATTTTGCGACGGCGGAAGCGGGCGTTGATTTGGAGGACTGCCCGCCGGTGTTGGAGTAGATTTCGGTATCCATGACAAGGATGTTGACGTCGTCCCCCATAGCGAGAACCTGATCGAGGCCGCCGTATCCGATGTCGTATGCCCAGCCGTCGCCGCCGATGAGCCAGATGGAGCGCTTGACAAGGTAGTCCTTTTCCTTCAGTATCTCGTCCAACAGCGGGTATCGGCTATATTCCATCTCCCTGTATAGCTGCAATATTCTGGCCGATGCTTTCTTTGATCCGTCCGCGTCGTCCTTATGCCCGATCCATTCCGTGAATGCCTGCTTGAACTCCTCGGGGATGTCCGCCTTTATCGCGGCAGTCATCAGATTCAATATCTTTTCGCGGATTTGTTCAACGCCAAGATACATCCCGTAGCCATATTCCGCGTTGTCCTCGAACAGAGAGTTCGCCCACGCGGGCCCCTTGCCCTCGAAGTTTGTCGTATAGGCGATGGACGGGGCGCTGGCGCCCCAAATGGACGAGCATCCCGTGGCGTTTGCGATCATCATGCGCTCGCCGAAAAGCTGCGTAAGCAGCCTGACGTAAGGCGTTTCGCCGCAGCCGGGACACGCGCCGTTGAACTCGAGAAGCGGCCGGAAAAGCTGGCTTCCCTTGATGGTGTTTTTGGGCATGAGGTGTTCTTTCGGAGTTACGGTCATCGCAAACTCCCAGTTGGCCGCCTCGTTTTCCATTTCGATCTCGGCGGGCTTCATTACGAGCGCCTTCTCCTTCGGCGGGCAGACGTCTGCGCAGTTGCCGCACCCGGTGCAGTCATACGGGCTTACCTGGACCCGCATCCTGTAATTCTCGAACCCCTTCCCTCCAGCCTGCCTGGTTTTGAAGGTTTCCGGAGCCATTTTCTGCTCCTCTTCGTCGAGGAAGAACAGGCGGATTGTCGCGTGCGGACATACGAGAGAGCATTGGCCGCATTCGATGCATTTGTCTATCTGCCATTCGGGCACGAGCACCGCGATTCCGCGCTTTTCAAAAGCCGTTGTGCCGGGCGGGTAGGAGCCGTCCTCCATCCCGCTGAATGCGCTCACGGGCAGCTCGTCCCCCTCGTGACGCGCCATTTTGCGCTGTATGCGGTTTACGAAGGAGTTCTCGTCCTCCTCCGCGCCCTCTTTTTCAGGAACCGCCTGCGCCCACGATGCGGGAACGTCGATCCTCCTGAGCGACTCAATGCCGCGGTCGACGGCCAGCCAGTTGATCTCCACGATTTTCTGCCCCTTCTTTCCATACATTGCGGAGATCGATTCCTTGAGGTGTTTTACTGCCTCCTCTATCGGAATGATATTTATAAGCTTGAAGAATGCGGCCTGCATAATCATATTGATTCTGTTTCCGAGGCCGATTTCCTGAGCGATGGAGACTGCGTCGATGGTATAAAACCTGATGTTTTTTTCGGCGATGGTTCGCTTAAGGCCGGCGGGCAGCTCTTCCTCCAGCTGTTTCTCGTCCCAGTCGCAGTTCAGGACAAAAATGCCGTTTTCCTTTATGCCCTGCAAAACGTTCAGGTGATGGACGAAGGATTTGTTGTGGCAGGCGATATAGTCCGCCTCGTAGACCAGGTAATGCGACCTGATCGGGTTCTTTCCGAAACGGAGATGCGAGACCGTGCTGCCGCCGGATTTCTTGCTGTCATATGAGAAATATCCCTGAGCATACAAATCGGTGTTGTTTCCGATGATCTGGATGGCGGATTTGTTGGCTCCGACAGTGCCGTCCGAGCCGAGACCCCAGAATTTGCAGCTTACTGTATCCTTCGGCGCGTCGATTATCACGTTAGCCTCGGGGAGCGACGTGTTTGTGACATCGTCGACAATCCCGATCGTAAAGCCGTCCTTCGGATTATCGCAGTCAAGGTTTTCAAACACGCTGAGTATATGCGAGGGTCTGGTGTCTTTGGAGCCGAGTCCGTATCTTCCGCCCACGATCAGGGGTGAACGCCCGCTGCCCGAGAAAGCCTTGACCACATCGAGGTAAAGGGGCTCGCCCGTGGCGCCAGGCTCCTTAGTCCTGTCCAGAACCGCAATTTTCTTTACGGTCTCCGGAATCACCTTAAGCAGATGCCTGACGGAGAAGGGCCTGTAAAGATGGACCTTCACCGTTCCGACCTTTTGCCCCTTGCCGCGAAGATAGTCCACAGTCTCCTCGATGACGCCGCAGACCGAACCCATTGCAATGATTATCTTCTCGGCGTCGGGAGCGCCGTAATAGTCGAACAACCTATATTTCCGGCCCACCGTTTTGTCGAGTTCTTCAAAGTAGCCGCACACGATGTCCGGCACCCGGTCGAAGAATTTGTTCTGGGCCTCCCTGCCCTGAAAGTATATGTCGGGATTCTGGGCGGTCCCGCGAACGACGGGGTGCTCCGGGCTCAGCGCGCGGCCGCGGAACTGCCGGATGAGGTCGTGATCTATGAGTTTTTCGATATCTTCATAATCGATAACCTTTATTTTCTGGTATTCGTGAGAGGTGCGGAAACCGTCGAAGAAGTGGATGACGGGAAGCCTTGCCTTTATAGCCGTGAGGTGCGCGGTTACGCCGAGGTCCATTGCTTCCTGCACGTTTGCCGACGCAAGCATTATGGCGCCGGTCTGCCGGCAGGCCATCACGTCCTGGTGATCCCCGAAGATGGAAAGCGCGTGCGTCGCCAGAGCCCTGGCCGACACGTGCAGTACTCCCGGCAGCAGCTCGCCCACCATCTTGTATATATTAGGGATCATCAGAAGCAGGCCCTGCGACGCCGTGTAAGTTGTCGTCAGCGCGCCTGCCTGCAGCGATCCGTGCATCGCGCCGGCGGCGCCCGCTTCAGACTGCATCTCGACGACCTTCACTGTCTGGCCGAATATATTTTTTTTGCCGTGGGCGGACCACTCGTCCACAAGCTCGGCCATGGGGGACGAGGGGGTGATAGGGTATATCGTCGCCACATCGGTGAAGAAGTATGAAGCATGCGCGGCGGCGTGGTTGCCGTCCATGGTATCGAATTTGTTCATAAAAACCCCGTTTCTCCGGCGAATTTTTTTACCACAAAACCGAAGCCTGAACATATCGCCGGATATGCCGGGCTCCGGGTTGGATTGAGGATACATATATTATTTTTCGCCGATTGCCATGTTATATTCCGCGGCTGCCGCGAAATTGCCAAAAGGAGAAAGGGTTGAGCGCTTCTGGCATCAACCCTCTCCTGAAACGTTTCCTGCTCTTCCCAAATTGAATTGCTGGATGAACGGTTTGAATATGGTGTGACTTAGGGAAAACTAGCCCTTCTTTTTCTGGGCGGATTTCTGGTTCTCCTGCTTTGCCTGCTCCAGTTCGAAATTGTTGGCGTTGTTCATGTTCGCTATGCTGTTTGTCGACGATGCCTGAGACGCAGTGCCGCCTGCGGACTGCCGGTTCAGAGCCTTGGCCTGCTCGGCGCCGTAGTGGATGGAGTTCGCCGCGTTCGAGTAATTGCCGCCCTGAGCCGAAGCCTGGTTCAGGGACCTGGCTTGCTGCAGGCTGCTGCTGCCTGCGCCTGTTGCGGGCGCAGTGTTCGATGCGCCGGCGGTTGTGATGTTGGTGAACGAAGACCCCGCGCCAGACTGCGCGTTGAGTTTCTTCGCCTGTTCCGCGCCCTTCTGAATGGAGTTTGCGGCATTTTCGTAATTGCCGCCCTGAGCGGACTGCTGGTTCAGCTTCTTTGCCTGTTGGAGATCTTTGTTGTTGTCCATGCTGTGCTATACTCCTGTTCCCTTCGTGTTTATCGAGCCTGGATGGCTTTCAGACTCGATTTTATAGTCTGTCAGATTTAAGGAGACTATAACAGAGAAATTATAATAAAAGCACATATATATGACATTGCTGCATGGTTTTGGCACATATTTGTAACATTTTTTTAAATCGTTGAATAGTATATAGCAAGCAATGGCGTTTTATCCGCGCAGTATGCTCTTAGGTATGCTGCGCGGGATAAAACGCTTTTTTTTTTAAGGTTATAATTCCATTAAAAAATAACGTTATTGGAGGACATGATGCCATATGTGCGGAATTGCAGGAGAGATTAATTTCAATGCCAGAAACACTGCGATAACACAGGAAAACGCCGCCTCAATTATAGACACGCTTAAAAGGCGGGGCCCCGATCAGAGCGGGGTGTACTTAACGGACTTTGCCGCGCTGCTGCATACGAGACTTGCCGTTATCGATCCGGAAAACGGACTGCAGCCGATGGTCGCTACATACGGAGAAAAAGAATACTGCATCGTTTATAACGGAGAGTTATATAATACAAAGGAATTGCGGGACAGATTGCTTGACAGCGGGCATAAATTTTTCAGCCATTCGGATACGGAGGTGGTTCTTAAGGCGTATATCGAGTGGGGAGACAATTTCGTCCGTATGCTGAACGGGATTTTCGCCTTCGCGATATGGGACAAAGCCGGGGAGAGGCTGTTTTTCGGGAGGGACCGAATGGGGGTCAAGCCGTTTTTCTTCAGCACGCGGGGGTTGAATGATGGTGATTGCGGAAAGGTGTTTAGATTCGCGTCGGAAATAAAAGCGCTCCTTGCGTTTCCCGGGTTTCCGGCGGAAATCGACGCGGGTTCGGTCGCCGAAATCTTTCTCATCGGGCCGGGCAGGACGCCCGGATACGGCGTGTTCAAAGGCATACACGAGCTGAAGCCTGCGCATTGCGGAAGCTTCTCACGGAAAGGGCTGCGGATCTATCCGTATTGGAAGCTTGAGGACCATGCCCATGACAACACATTCGAACAGACCGCGGAAAAGGTGAGATTCCTGGTGACGGACGCAATTGAGAGACAGCTTGTTTCGGACGTTCCGATATGCACCTTTCTTTCGGGCGGGCTCGATTCGAGCATCATATCCGCCGTCGCTTCCCGAAAGCTCCGGGAGGCGGGAGAACGGCTTGACACATTTTCGGTCCATTACCCGGAAAACGAGAAGTACTTTAAACCCGGGAAATTTCAGCCGGACAGCGACGACAAATACATAGACATTATGGCAGAGTATCTCGGCTCAAGGCACCATAAGGTTTTCATAGACAGCGATGATCTCGTCGAAGCCCTCTATGACGCCGTTGACGCCCGGGACCTTCCCGGAATGGCCGACGTCGATTCGTCTCTTCTCCTGTTTTGCAGGGAGATAAAAAAGCACGCCACGGTGGCCCTGTCTGGCGAGTGTGCCGACGAAATCTTCGGCGGCTATCCATGGTACAGGGATGAAAGCATCCGCAGCAGGGACGGGTTTCCGTGGTCGCAGACCACCGGGTATCGCAGATCGTTCATCCGTGACGAGCTGATTGGGGGCATTGACCCTTGTGAGTATGTGTACGAACGTTACAGACAGACAGTCGAGGAGACCGGCAAAATGCCGGGCCTTTCTCCGACCGAATCAAGAATGAAGGAAATGGTGAACCTGAACCTTCAGTGGTTTATGCAGACGCTTCTGGACCGCAAGGACAGGATGAGCATGTATAGCGGGCTGGAAGTAAGGGTGCCTTTCTGCGACTATCGAATCGTGGAGTATATGTACACGGTCCCGTGGGAGATGAAGGAGTACCGGGGCAGGGAAAAGGGACTTCTGCGTGCGGCCATGCGCGACTTGCTTCCGGAGGAAATACTTTGGAGAAAGAAGAGCCCGTATCCCAAAACCCACCATCCCGGGTATCGTGCCAAATTGTCCCGGATATTGCGGAACATTATAGCCGATCCGACGTCGAGGCTTCTTGATATCGCTAAAAAATCCGAGCTTGAAAAACTTCTTGAAACAAACAGGGAGCTTCCGTGGTATGGACAGCTGATGACAACCCCGCAGACCATTGCGTATATGATCCAGATAAACTATTGGATGGATAAGTATAGAATCAGAATTGTCTGACAAATATACCAGTAATGGACATACTTTAATAATTCACGGCTTCCGTCGGCAATGATGGAGAAAAAGGCCGCAATTGAACATGCACTCCTTTCATGCTATAATAAAAAAGTTGGTTTACGTAAAACGCAAGCCGAACCCGGAATAGCCTGAAAGGGGCGTGAAGAATATGACGTGTGACGTTGTTATAATCGGTGCCGGACCGGCCGGCATATTCACTGCAATGGAAATGATAAAGAAGGGCAGCACTAAAAAGATAATCATCGTCGAGAAGGGAAAACCGATCGAGAAAAGAAGCTGCCCGAAGAACAGGACGAAAAAGTGCGTAAATTGCAAGCCGTTCTGCCATATTACCACCGGTTTTTCCGGCGCAGGCGCATTTTCCGACGGAAAGCTCTCCCTGAGCCCCGAAGTCGGCGGATCGCTGCCCGAGCTTATCGGGGAGGAGCTGGCTCAGGAGACCATCTGGTACACCGACGGGATCTACCTGGAGTTCGGCGCCGACGAAAAGGTTGAGGGCGTAGGGCAGGACGCAAAAATAAAGGAGATACGCAAGCGCGCCATACAGGCGGGTCTCAAGCTTGTGGACTGCCCGATCCGCCATCTGGGCACCGAAAAGGCGCAGGAGATCTACCTTGCGATAGAAAAATTCCTCCTGGAAAACGGGGTGCAGATCCTTTTTGAGCACTCGTGCACCAATATAATACTTGACGGGGACAGGTGCGTCGGCGTCAACGTATGTTCCGTCGTCTCGCCCGACAAATGCTTTGAAATCCATGCCGAGCATACCGTCGTGGCCACCGGCAGGAGGGGAGCCGATTGGCTCGAAAGGCTCTGCGAGGAGCACAGCATAATGCACCAGCCGGGAACGGTGGATATCGGCGTCCGCGTCGAGGTGCGCAACGAAATCATGGAGGACGTGAACAACGTCCTGTATGAATCGAAGCTCGTCGGTTACCCGCCTCCGTTCAAGAACAAGGTTAGGACCTTCTGCCAGAATCCGGGCGGATTTGTCAGCCAGGAAAACTACGACAACGATCTCGCCGTCGTAAACGGGCATTCATATAAGGATTTGAAGTCGGAAAACACAAATCTTGCAATTTTGTGCTCCCACAACTTCACCGAGCCCTTCAACCAGCCGATTGCCTACGCCCAGAAGATCGGCGAACTCACGAACATGCTCGGCAGCGGGCGAATCCTTGTTCAGCGCTACGGCGACATTCTCGACGGCAAACGCACCTGGCCGAAGGAGCTCAGCCGCTCGAACGTCAAACCCACCCTGCCCGACGCCGTGGCGGGGGATATTACGGCCGCCATGCCCTACAGGGCTATGATCAACATCATAAATTTCATTCAGGCAGTCGACCATGTCGTGCCCGGTTTTGCAAGCAACGAGACGCTCCTGTACTCTCCCGAGCTTAAGTTCTACAGCAATCGCGTCAAAATGGACCAAAACTTCAACACGAACATCCCCGGTTTCCATGCGCTCGGAGATTCAAGCGGCTGGACCCGCGGACTGATGATGGCCTCAATTATGGGCGTCCTGATGGGAAGAATCCTTAAGTAATAACAACATAAGAGGGCTGCAGCAAAACAGCCGGAAAAAACAGAGGCGAAGTGAACTGCGAATGCAGACACATCGTCTCTGTTTTGGTATAATTTGAATTAATCCTGATCTGTATATGAGCTGCGGTTACAATATTTTCTCTATTTCTTCCTCAATTATTTTCTTGTCCAGAAAAGGCATTATCGGAACCAACTCATTCAGTCCGCCTTTTTTGATGATGTTTACCGCTATTTCCTTCAGCTTGCTTTGGCTTATGAAGGGCGCTATTCCGGCGATATCCCCCGCGTCTCCGGTTTCCATGGCTTTGGATGCGCATTCGTCTATGACATCGGAGCTCAAAAAGGCCGCGATCGCCGCCAACTGACCGATATCACCGGGATTCTCGCAGACCTTTTTCGCTATTTCGTTCAGCGTCGCTTCGCTTATGAACGGTGCAACGGCCGCAATTTCGCCGACATCCGATGTCTTCTCGAACACTTCGACGGCAAGCTCGTCGATCAGCTCGTCGCTGATAAAAGGTGCGATCACAGACAGATCGCTGAGCTTTCCGGTCCTGGAAACCTGCCTTTTTGCGATGCTGCCGATGAACTCAGAATCGAGAAAAGGAGCTGCCGCGGCTATCTGCGAAAACTCGAACTCCCCCTGTACCTCGCTTAAAAGGCGCCCGGTCTGGTCGGGTTTGAGAAGCGGGACGACGCCGATGAACTCATCCGGAGTGACCTCCTGCTGGGGCTTTCCCTCGATGATGTTTTCAAGGATCTTTGCCTGCTTTTGATCCCCCAGCAGTTCATCGATCGTTGTGTTCAGGATCTCGGCAAGCTCCGGTAGCTTGGAGATATCGGGCATGCTTTCGCCCCTCTCCCAGTTGCTGACGGCCTGGTAACTGATCCCCAGCCTGTCCGCAAGCTCCATCTGCGTCATATTCGCTTTCTTCCGCAGCTGGTTGATCCTTTTTCCGGTATTCTGCATACTGAACACTATGCGGTCCTCCTTGCCTTCCATTGTGAAATGATAATTAACGTTCCCGAGTTTCAGGTTCATTCAATGAAACCTCCTTCAAAGATCTGGTTTCATTTTAGATGCAGGGAACGGTGAAGTCTATCAATCGGCGCTTGAGAGGACCGCTTTTGGGATAAAGCAGTGGTTGAAATGCGCTAAACTTCCGGCCTCACGGCCAAAGGCGAATATATGGATATTATGGGAACATCCTGGCGCTCATTTTGCGGATTTCTTCGTTTACGGCTTCGTAGACTCCCGGATGGGTGCTGCCCGGACCTCCCGCGACCGTGCCGGGGATAAAATACAGCTTTCCGCATTCGGTGCAGGCTCTCTCAACCTCCCTGGCGATAAGCTCCCGGGTCCAGTTCGGAACATCAACGACGCTGTTGTTGATATTTCCCATGAAGGAGATCTTTCCGCCGTACTTTTTGATCAGCTCAGGAACATTGTTCTGCGTCGTGCAGCCCTGGAAAACATCTATTCCCATTTCGATCATGTAAGGCACAAGCGTCGCGGCATATGAGTCGCTGTGATGGATGATCACTTCTACGCCGTGCGACTTATAATAACCATATATTTTTTTGTATGCCGGAACGATAAACTCCGCAAACATTTCGGGAGACAGAAATGTGGAGCTTGAACTGCCCCAGTCGTCATGATGAAACAGCGCGTCGGGGTGGTAATTTTCGCATACGAGTTTTGCATAGCCGAGCTCATATTCGGTTATGTAATCGATAAGCTCTTTCATTGCTTCCGGCTCTTCGTAGAAGTTGACCATGCAGTCTTCCATGCCCATCAGGTAATGGAGCTGCTCAAACACGCCGGGAGCGACCATCTGAGTCGCAAACGTCTCGTTTCGGTCGATCGCCTCCACCATCGGCTTGTATTTGTCCCACTCCTCCTGCGGGTAATCGAGTCTTGGAGCCTTGACGACTTCCCTCCACCTTGTGATGTCTTTCACAACCTTGTGCGCGTCGTCATGGACGGGGAAAGGGCCCGGCGTGTTTTTCTGATATGTGATGGTTACACCCCAGCTGTTTACCACCGTTTCTCCGATCGCGGGACGAGGATTATTCGCGGTGACAGGATTTCTTGAAAACAATGAGAACGCCTCAAAATTCTGGACGAATCTGTCGGGCTTTCCGCCGCGGATCGTTTCCAGGAAATTTTGCCTTTTCGTGAGCATGCGAATCCCCCTTTTCAATAGCTTTGGCATTTATTTTGCAGAGCTTTTACCCATGAGAAACGATATGACCAGACCGGCTGCAAAGAGAATTATTCCGATCAGAAGGGTATAATCAAGCGACGGACGGGGAAAGGCAAGATATGTCGAGCCTGCCAGAAAGCCGAGAACGCAGTAATAGGCGTAGCCGGGAAAACGGTTGAATAAAATCTGGATCGATTTGATGCTGAGAAGCGACATTATGCCGAATCCCAGACCGGCAAAGAAGAGAATATCGATTTGAAAGCTGTTCAGGGCGGATAGAAGCGGCTCGTATATTCCGAACAGGATCAGCACAAACGAAGTGCTGATTCCGGGGACAATGGTTCCTATCGATATGAAGGCGCCGGCAATGAGCGCGTGCCAGGGGAGAATCTTTGTCCTGGCGGCAACGGCGACCTCCGTAGCTTCGGTTACCGTCAGCAGAATAATCAGCGCAAGGCCCGCCGCAAAGGCAATTAGGTACTTCCATTTAAAGCCGGATTTGCTGTTGGCCTCCTTTATGAACGACGGAATGCCGCCTATGACGAGACCCATGAAGAAAAGAAGGACAAGCTGCTCCCAGCGGACCATCAGCCACTCGAGGACATTGCTGACGAGAAGGAAGCCCGCTCCGGCCCCGAGACCGATGGGAAGAAGAAAAATAAAGTTTTCCTTTTTTGACCGGAAGAAGCTTCCTACAGCGTTTATCATCTTGGAATAGATGCCAAGGGAAACCGCTATAACGCCTCCGCTCACACCGGGCAATATCCAGCCTATTCCGATGAGCAGACCGGCGAAAAACCTCTGTATCCATGGCTTGTCTGGCAATACTCTCATAATCAGCCGAAAGCGGCCGGCAGGCCGCAACCTCCTTATATAGCATTCCGCGCCGCTTTAGCGCATCATGCACGTCCTTTCTTGCTTTTAGTGTACCTTAATCGGTTCTTATTGTCAATTTATTTTGCCTCTTAACGGGCCGGATCAGTACAGGCGGCGCCAATCGCGCGGTTCGGAATAAGGTGAAGCATAACGACACCCGAACGGACGATTCAAGCCAAACAAGACAGCGGGAAATTAACACGTACGGAACCAGGTTCGTAATTTAAAGCGTCTTACAGAGGTTTAACCTCAAAAAAAAATATATCGCAATATTTAATTGTAGTATATAATAAGTGAAGTATCAGGCCAATACTTAAGATTAGCCGGGAAAATGGACCGAGGGGGCGGCCGTATGGAATTTATTAAACTGCTTGAGACGCACCGTAATCCGATACTCGACAGGTTTTTTTCCGTGATTACTTACTTTGGCGATGAGATATTGATTCTCGGAGCCGCTTTCATCGTTCTCTGGTGCATAAACAAACGGGTTGGATACACTATAATTTACTCGTTGATGCTCGGGGTTACGGTCAACCAGTTTCTTAAGGGCTTTTTCCGTGTTCCGCGCCCCTGGGTAAGGGACCCGTCCCTGTCGGTTGTGGAGGGCGCTAAAGAGGCCGCTACGGGTTATTCATTCCCGAGCGGCCATACGCAGAACTCCACGGTTATGTTCGGAAGCGTCGCGCGAAGCGTAAAAAAACGGATTGTCAGAACAGCAATGGTTTGGCTGATAATAGTCGTAGGGTTTTCGCGCATGTATCTGGGAGTCCATACTCCGGCGGACGTTATCACATCCTGGGCGATAGGAGCGTTCCTGGTCCTGGGAGTATACCCGCTTCTGGACCGGGCCGAAAACAGGCGCGCTTTCGGAACGTTACCGGACCTCTTCTTCCTGGCGGTTTCGGCGGCGCTTGTTATTTTTGCGGAGCTGTCGCCCGCCGGCATCGGCGAAGCGGCCGAGTTTGCGGAGGAGGGAGTGACCAACGCCTACATGACGCTGGGTGTAGCGGCGTCGTTTGCTATTGTCCGGTATCTGGACGAAAGAAAAATCAGATATGACGTAAAAGCGGTCTGGTGGGCGCAGATCCTCAAGTGCCTGCTGGGGATGGCGGTCGTCCTGGGTTTGCGCATAGGACTGAAGCCAGTGCTCGGTGCGGTTTTTAAAGACCGCCATATCGGAACCGCGATAAGATATTTTATCATCGCGATCTTTGCCGGCGCTGTCTGGCCCCTTACTTTCAGATTCTGGGGAGGACTCGGAAGAAAAAGCCGGGATGTAAAAACTCTTTGACCGCTAAATGTTTGACGAAACAAATTTAAACATCTGCGGTCTATATTACTGCGGGCTGTTGCGGGAGCACGGATAAATCCGTCAGACCTCGGTCGTCCAGCCGAATGTGTCCGGCAGCTTGCCCCATTGGATGCCGGTCAGTGTATCGTAGAGCTTCTGCGAAATCGGTCCGGTTTTTCCGCCGTTTATTACATAGTTCTTGTCGCCGTAGGTGAGCTGGCCGATCGGGGAGATAACCGCCGCCGTCCCGCTGCCGAAGGCCTCTTCAAGCTTGCCGTCTTCGATCGCCGCAACCAGCTCGTCGATCGACAGCCTGCGCTCGGAGCACGGAACTCCCCAGTGCCTGAGCATTTCAAGACAGGAACGGCGGGTGATGCCCGGAAGGATGCTTCCGACGAGAGAAGGCGTAATAACTTCGCCGTCGATCTTGAAAAATACGTTCATCGTGCCGACTTCTTCGATATACTTTCTCTCGACGCCGTCAAGCCACAGGACCTGGGTAAAGCCTTTGGCCTGCGCGCGATGCTGCGCGCGGATGGTTGCGGAGTAGTTCCCGCCGGCTTTGGCTTCGCCGGTTCCGCCGCGGACGGCGCGCACGTCTTCATCCTCGACATATATCTTTACCGGGGCCATGCCCTCGGGATAATAGGCTGCGACCGGGGAAAGAATGATCGCGAACAGATAGGTGTTTGAAGCACGGACTCCCAGGTGAGCGTCGGTTGCGATTACGAAGGGACGGATGTACATCGAGGTGCCTTCCGCTTTCGGCATCCAGTCGCTGTCCACTCTAAGAAGGGTCTTGACGGCCTCGATTGCAAAATCCACGTCTATGTGCGGTATGCAAAGCCGGTTGTCCGACGAATTCAGACGGTTGAAATTGTCCCACGGCCGGAAAAGCAGGGTTCTTCCGTCGGCCGTATAATACGCCTTCATTCCCTCGAAGGTCTCCTGCGCGTAATGGAGCACCATCGCCGCGGGATCAAGCCCGATGGGACCGTACGGGACGATTCTTGGGTCGTGCCAGCCATTGTCAGGACTGTAGTTCATGAGGAACATGTGATCTGTAAAGTATTTCCCGAACCCGAGATTATTATAGTCAGGCTTTGCTTTCGGGCTTGCAGTTTTTGTAATTTTGATTTTTTCCATACTGTTACTCCTGACCGCGCTCATAGGGTGCGGTTGCCGTTTTTACCGGCGAACGGCATACCGAATTGATGTTTTTGCAGGAATGCAAGTTCCGTTTTGCGATCCTGCAAAATGTTAGGAAGTATTATATCACTTTTTAGCATATATGAAAAGATAAATTTCCTTCAATTTTATATTTAGTATTTAGTAATTTGGTATATAAGAACCGGCACATAAAAGTTGAAGATAAGGCAACCTTATGATATACTGTTCATGCAGGATTTGCACGTGTTCCATGCCATTTTTCGTGAGTTTTACCTGGTCGGAGGACTGCGGACATATATGAAAACGAGGAATTTTTGCAAATGGGCGGTTCTGACGGTGGTTCTGGCGCTTCTGATCGGGTTTCTTCCGTCCCATGCCGCCGTGAGCGACCCGTATTTTACCGCCGTAAACGACACGCTGCTGAAGCTGAGCGACGACACGATGCCCTTTTCTCTCGACGGCCGGTACTACGTGCCGTATACGGTCTTCGACGACCTTTCCCTGGGCGTCTCATACACTTACAACAAAAAGCAATATACCCTCACCTTTTATAACAGAAACAACACCCTGGTCTTCGATCTGCTTCAGAATTACGCATATGATCTTGATCAGCAGTATTGGGAAAGCGCAATATCCAAAAACAACACGCTGTATATCCCAATCGAGTTTGTATGCGAAGAGTTCGGCCTGGAATTTACGTACATCAGTCCGGTTTTTTCGTCGATCCCGATCCTGCGGATAGTGAGCGAGAGCAATCTGGACGATTATTCATTCCAGCTGAAGCACAGCCGCAGGCTGATAGCCGAAAGAAACGCATATTATAAAACGCCCAGTCCGAGCGCCAGCGCTTCGCCTTCCCCGTCTCCGGGGCAGCCGCAGACGACGCCGGAACAGGACGACAAGCCGGAAAAAGTCTGTCTGACCGTCGACTGCGAGACGGCCGACGGCATCGGGGAAGTGCTTGACCTGCTCGACCAATATGGCGTAAAGGCCGTGTTTTTCCTGTCCGAGAACTTTGCGGCAGAAGAACGGGATCTTGTCCGGAGAATTATCGGATCCGGCCATCAGACGGGGATTCTTGACGGAACTGTTCCCGGGGGAAATGAAGAAGGCTCTTCGGAGTCCGCCGTGGAACGGGCAAGGCGCGTCAACGGTATTCTGGACTCATACACATGCACTAAGACCAGATTCGTTCGCTTCACGGCTTCCCGCCCAGGCGGCGCGTTGGAAGCTCAGATATCCGCCCTTGTAAACGCGGGATACAGCCACGGCGCCTGGACCATTGACGAGGGCAGCCATAAGGGCGCGACAGCGAGACAGACAGCCATAAACATTATCGGCGCCATGGAAGAGGCCGACGATGTGCCGGTAGTCCGTTTGCGCGCATCGTCCGACTTGCCGGAAATATTTATAAACATACTTGCCTATCTTAATAATTACAATATATCCATAATAAAAATCACGCAGGTCTGACGAATGCTGCGCGGATCTTATAGACGGATCCAATGTGCGAATTAAAAAAACGATATGGAATCTATGCGATTTTAAACTGCTTAACGATACGAACTTGAGCAAGGAATTTTATACTGGGAGTAATACATTGAATGGAAATAATACTTGGCAAAATGGGTGAAATGGTCCTCAAGGGACTGAACCGCAAATACTTTGAAAACCGCATGCTGAAAAGTCTCAGGAACCGCCTTTCATATATAGGCAGCTTCAACGTCTATTCGGCGCAGTCCACCGTATATGTCGAACCTCTGGACGAATCCGCCGACATGTCCGCAGCCTTTGACAAGGCGAAGAAGGTTTTCGGGCTGATGGCCGTCAACAGGGCGTATTCGTGCGAGAAGAACATCGACGCGATAATAGCCTCCGCCGCCGAAAACCTTTCGGACGAACTTTCAAGAGCCCGCTCATTCAAGGTGGAATCCCGCCGGGCGGACAAGGCTTTTCCACTGAAATCGCCCGAGATTTCGCGCATTGTGGGCGGCGCGCTGCACAAGGCGTTTCCGCACCTAAGAGTCGACGTCGAAAATCCCGAGGTCACGGTCTACGTCGAGATCCGGGATTACGCCGCTTTCGTCCATACCGATCCTGAACCGGGAGCAGGCGGTCTTCCCGTCGGAACGGCGGGGAAGGCCGCAATAATGATTTCCGGGGGGATCGACAGCCCCGTCGCGGCGCAGAGGATGGCGAGAAGGGGACTGGAGCTTGAAGCCGTGCACTTTTTCAGCTACCCCTACACGTCCGAACGCGCCAGACAAAAGGTGATCACGCTTACGGGGATCCTTACAGATTACTGCGGCAGGATTCCGCTGCACATAGTGCCTTTCACGCGCATCCAGGAGGAGATACGGGAGCGCTGCCCCGAGGAATACTTCACGCTTTTGATGCGCCGTTCCATGATGCGCATTACCGAGCGCATCGCCTTGATGAACGACTGCGGCGCCATTATCACGGGGGAAAGCCTTGGACAGGTCGCGAGCCAGACGGTTCAGGCCCTCGCGGTCACCGAACAGGCGGCGACCCTTCCGGTCCTGCGACCCCTGATCGGAATGGACAAGGAGGATATCGTGCGGATCGCGAGGGAGATCGGAACGTTCGACACTTCAATACTCCCCTATGAAGACTGCTGCACGGTATTTACGCCGAGGCACCCCAAAACGAAACCGAAGCTGGACGCCATTTTGGAGATTGAAAAGGCGGTGTCCTTTGAAGATCTTGAAAACGAAGCTGTTTCGAACTGCGAAAGGCTGGTAATATCCCATGAGCAAAACAGCTGAAATCCTTTCCGTCGGGACCGAGCTTCTGCTCGGCAACATCGCCAACACCGACGCGCAGGAGATTTCCCAGGGCCTTTCCGAGCTTGGAATAAACGTATATTTCCATACCGTCGTCGGAGACAATTCCGAAAGGATCAGGCAGGCCTGCGAGATCGCGAAAAGCCGGGCCGACATAATAATAACCACGGGAGGGCTCGGACCGACTTACGACGACATCACAAAGGAAACGATAGCCGGATGCTTCGGAAAAAGGCTTGTCCTCCACGAGCCTTCGCTTGAACGCATATATGATTACTTCAGGCGCATGTCGATAACCCCGACGAAGAATAACGACAGACAGGCTATGCTTCCGGAAGGGTGCACCGTTTTTCAGAACGAATGGGGGACCGCTCCCGGCTGCGCCTTTGAGGCCGGGGGGAAGCATGTCGTCATGCTTCCGGGTCCGCCCCGGGAATGCGTGCCTATGTTTCGCAACTGTGCAATGCCCTACCTGCGCGGGCTTTCCGACGCGGTCCTGGTTTCCCGTAACGTCAGAGTGTTCGGCATAGGGGAAAGCGCCGTCGAGGATATGCTTCATGACTTCATGGAATCGCACTCCAACCCGACCATCGCTCCCTACGCGAAAGAAGGCGAAGTGCTGCTGAGGGTGACCGCCAAAGCGGAGACGGCGGACAAGGCGCGTGAAATGACGGAGCCCGTCGTCGAGGAGATACGATCAAGGCTAGGAAGCGCCGTCTACGGCGTTGACGTCGGCAGCCTCGAGGAAGCCGTATTCGAACTCCTGAAAAATGATGGGCTGACGCTTGCAGCGGCCGAGTCCTGCACCGGAGGGATGCTCGCGGCGCGGATAACCGAGCTTCCGGGCGTCTCGCAGATATTCAGGGGGTCGGTTTGCGCATATTCAAACGAAGTCAAGGCCGATATCCTGTCGGTGCCGCGGGAGACAATTGAAAAATACGGCGCCGTAAGCGAGCAGACGGCTTTTTGGATGGCCGAAAACGTCCGCAAACACCTGAAAGCGGATATCGGCGTGTCGGTCACCGGCGTCGCCGGGCCGGGCGCAAGCGAGGCGAAGCCCGTCGGCATGGTATGCTTCGGGATATCTTCGGAAAAAGGCACCAAAACATACACGTACAGGTTTGGCGGCAACAGGCACAGGATCCGCGTAATGTCGGTAAACCGTGCGCTGGATATTATAAGACGCCATGTTTTAAATATTGAATAATTCAAATTTAAAAGTGTTATAGTTGTTTATATATAACCCCTGAATCCACGGAGGAGAAATCATTGAGCAAATTTGTCAGCGAATCGGAAATGCAGTATCAGCGGGAGTGCATGCGGCGCGTCGCCGCCCGCAACATGGGATATACCGCCTGCGTCGACACCTACGGCTGCCAGCAGAACGAGGCCGATTCCGAGCGCATGCGCGGTATGCTCGCCGAGATGGGATACACCATTACCGATTCCGAGGACGCCGACGTCCTTATCATAAACACCTGCGCTGTCCGCGAGAACGCCGAAAAAAGGGTTTTCGGCGTCATCGGGCGGCTTGTACATACCAAGCGCAAAAACCCGTCGCAGATCATTATTATTGCCGGATGCATGGGCGGCGAGGAGAACGTCCGCGAAAAAATCAGGCGGAGCTACAGGCACGTCGACGCGGTTCTCGACACCACTTCCTTCTGGAGGCTGCCCGAAGTGATACTTGGCATCCTTGAGGGGGACGAAAGGGTCGCCGAACTGAACGCCGAAAACGTCAGGGTTACCCCTGACAGCCGGATTGCGGAAGGCGTCCCGGTTCAGCGCGTCGTGCCGCACAAAGCAGGCATTTCCGTAATGTACGGGTGCAATAACTTCTGCTCCTACTGCATAGTTCCCTATGTGCGCGGACGCGAACGGAGCCGCCGGAGCGCGGATATCCTGCGCGAGGTCCGCGAGGTTGTGTCCGACGGCTGCAAGGATATTATGCTTCTGGGGCAGAACGTAAACTCGTACGGCAAGGACTTCGACGCCTCCGAGGACGGATCCGAGCCGGATTTCGCAGGACTTCTCCGGATGGTCGCGGACGTGGAGGGGGACTTTCTGGTAAGGTTTATGACGAGCCACCCCAAGGACGCGTCGTTCAGACTGTTTGACACCATGGCTTCGTCGCCTAAGATCGCGCGCCATCTCCACCTGCCGGTTCAATCGGGTTCGGACAGGATACTGGGCCTGATGAACCGCAAATATACGAGGGAGAGTTATTTGGAACTGATATGTTACGCGAAGAAGGCAATACCCGGCCTGGTCCTGACGAGCGACGTAATTGTCGGATTTCCCGGCGAGACGGAGGAGGATTTCATGCAGACGCTCGAGCTTGTGCGCGAGGTCGAATACGATTCCCTCTTTACATTTATCTACTCGAAGCGGACAGGCACTCCGGCGGCAAAGATGGAGGACCCGGTGACCGCGGAGGAAAAGAGTGAAAGGTTCAACAGGCTGGTCGAGCTCCAGAACTCAATCTCGCTGAAAAAGCACCGCGCATATATCGGAAAAACCCTGAGAGCTCTTATAGACGGCGCGGGACGCGAGGGGGAAGGAAGCCTTACCGCCCGCACGAACGGAGGAAGGCTCATACATCTGAAGGGCGACCCTTCGCAGATAGGCTCGTTTGCAATGGTTCGCATAACCGACGCGACGACATGGTCGCTTATCGGCGAACTGGCTTGATTGTTATCACAGATCGAATTATATATTCTCACACATAAACAACGGAAACGGACGGGAGTATGCAAAAGATGGCGGATACACCGATGATGCAGCAATACGCGCGGATCAAGGAAAAATACTCGGACTGTATACTCTTTTTCAGACTGGGCGACTTTTACGAAATGTTCGGGGAAGACGCCGTCGTCGCCTCGAAGGAGCTTGACCTGGTCCTTACGAGCAGGAGCAAGAATATGCCTGAAGAAGAGAAGATCCCCATGTGCGGGATACCGTATCACGCTTCGGAGGGGTATATCGCCCGCCTGCTTGCCAAGGGATATAAAATAGCCATCTGCGAGCAGATGGAGGACCCGAAGCTCGCCAAGGGACTCGTCAGCAGGGACGTCATCCGTATTATCACTCCGGGGACCGCCATTGAAAGCTCCATGCTCGACGAGTCAAGGAACAATTTCATCTGCGCGGTCGTCATGTCCGGCGACGGTGCGGGAGTCTGCTTCTGCGACATATCTACCGGCGAAGCGTTTTGCACCGAGTTTGGCGGCGGAGAATCGGAGCGGCATGTCATAAATGAGCTCGGCCGGTTCGCACCATCGGAAGTACTTCTCTGCGGGGCCGCCGCCCAAAATTCCGATGTTTCCGGTTTTGTCACCGACAAGCTTTGCCGCACCGTCGAGAAGATTTCCGACGGTTTCGTCGATTCCGGGACCGCGGACGAGCTTGTGAAAAAACAGTTCGGCGCAGCCGGGCTTACGTTCGGGGACGGCCGTCCGGCTGCACTGGCGGCGTCGGCCTGCGCCTCGCTGCTGAAATATCTTTACGATACCCAGAAGACCGATCTCAGCCATATCAGGACGCTCAATTTTTATGAATCGGGCCAGTTTATGGAGCTCGACTACACAGCGAGAAGGAACCTCGAGCTTTGCGAGACCCTCAGATCGGGCGAAAAAAAGGGGAGCCTGCTCTGGGTGCTCGACCGCACGAAGACGCCGATGGGCGGCAGGCTTATACGCTCATGGATAGAAAAGCCGCTACTCAACCCGGCGGCTATCGGCAGGCGGCTTTCCGCGGTGGAGGAACTGACCCGGAACAACGCCCTTCGTGATATGCTTTTTGCCGAACTGAAGGGAATTTCAGATATTGAGAGGATAATCGGCAGGGTCGTCTACGGCACCGCGAACGGACGCGACCTGCGTTCGCTTTCCGAAGCCGCAAAGCATCTGCCGAAAATCAGGGGGCTTCTTTCCGGCGCACGGTCCGGCCTTCTTAACGAAACAAGGGCGCAGCTGGACGAGCTTACCGATATTGTCGGCCTTATCGACAGGGCGATAGTGGACGACCCGCCTTTCTCGATCAGGGAGGGCGGATTTATCCGGGACGGCTACAGCGAAGAGGTCGACAGGCTGCGGGAGATTGTTTCAGGCGGCCGCGGAAGCGTCGCATCCATAGAGGCGAGGGAGAGGGAACGCACAGGCATCAAGACGCTGAAGGTTGGATACAACCGGGTTTTCGGCTATTATATCGAGGTCCGCAAATCGGGCGTTGACCTGATTCCGGACAACTACATAAGAAAACAGACCCTTGCCGACCGTGAAAGGTACATAACCGAAGAACTGAAAGAGATGGAATCCACCATCCTCACCGCCAACGAACGCATTACCGCCCTGGAATATGAGCTTTTTACCGGGCTTCGCAATACCATTGCGGGCGAGATTAACCGCATCCAGCGCACCGCGCAGGCGGTCGCACGGCTGGATGTGCTCTGCTCCTTTGCGGAGACCGCTTACCGAGAACACTACTGCCGGCCGGATATCGACGATTCCGACCGCATCGAGATCATAGACGGAAGGCACCCCGTCGTGGAGCGTGTCCTTTCGAACGGCATGTTTGTGCCGAACGACACCAGGCTGGACGGCGGAGAGAATTTGGTGTCGATAATTACCGGCCCGAACATGGCCGGAAAGTCCACATACATGCGCCAGGTTGCCCTCATCGTGCTCATGGCGCAGGCCGGAAGCTTCGTCCCGGCGCGCCAGGCCAGGATCGGCGTCGTCGACCGCATTTTTACCAGGATCGGCGCGTCGGACGACCTTGCGTCGGGACAGTCGACCTTCATGGTTGAAATGAGCGAGGTCGCGGAAATACTTCGGGGCGCCACGTCGAGGAGCCTGCTTATTCTTGACGAGATCGGGCGGGGGACATCAACCTTCGACGGAATGGCGATTGCCCGCGCCGTTCTCGAATGGGTGAGCGACAAAAAGCGCCTCGGCGCAAAAACCCTTTTTGCGACCCATTACCACGAACTGACCGCCCTCGAGAAGGAGCTTTCCGGTGTAAAAAATTACAACGTCGCCGTGAAAAAGCGCGGGCGCGAAATAATTTTCCTCCGAAAAATAGTGCCCGGGGGAACCGACGACAGCTATGGAATCGAGGTTGCCCGCCTCGCCGGCCTTCCCGAAGCCCTCATAGTCCGGGCGGGGGAGATACTGGAGTCGCTGGAGGCGGGGGCTCCGGTTGAGCTTGAAAAACGAAGAGCCAGGGCGGAGGAAAAACGGAACCTGCAGGACGGGCAGATTTCAATGTTTGATATCGGGGACCGCGAGGTGACGGATCTGCTTCGGAAAACCGAACCGGACACCCTGACTCCGATCGAAGCTCTCAACCTGATTTACGAGCTCAAGAAAAAGCTTCAATAATATGAGAAAAAAGGGGTGGGCATTTGGCGAAGATTATAAAGCTTGATAAGCATGTGGCGGATCTGATCGCCGCGGGCGAGGTCGTCGAGCGCCCGGCTTCCGTCGTCAAGGAGCTCGTCGAAAACTCAATGGACGCCGGGGCAACCGCCGTAACGGTTGAAATCAGGCGCGGCGGCCTCGAGCTTATAAGGGTGACGGACAACGGCTCCGGCATAGGCCGCGAAGATATCCGCACCGCCTTTTTGCGCCATGCCACCTCGAAGATCCGCACGGCGGACGACCTCTCGTCCGTCATGACGATGGGCTTCCGCGGCGAAGCGCTGGCTTCGATCGCCGCGGTGTCAAAGGTCACCGTTTTTACGCGCGCGGCCGACGAGACCGCCGGCCTGTGCTATGAGATAGCGGGCGGCGAAGAGTCAGGCCTTGAGGAGGCCGGGTGCCCCGCGGGCACGACGATGCTTGTCAGGGAGCTCTTCTATAACACGCCAGCCCGAATGAAGTTTATAAAAAAGGACGCGACCGAAGCCGGCCATATCCAGACGGCCGTCCGCCGCGCCGCTCTCGCCCGGCCGGACATATCGTTCAAGCTCATTAAGGACGGGGAGGAAGTTCTGCATACGCCGGGCGATCATTCGCTGATTTCCGCAATCTACTGCGTTTACGGGGGACCTTTCGCCGCCGGCCTCGAAAAGGCGGACACCGTCCATGAGGGAGTGCGGGTGACGGGCTATGTTTCGAAGCCGGTCTACAGCCAGGGAAACCGCGCAAAGCAGGAGTTTTTCGTAAACTCGAGGCCCGTGCGCTCAAAAATCCTGACGGCGGCGCTTGAAGAGGCGTACAAAAACCGCATTATGGCCGGCAGGTATCCCGCCTGCGTGCTTCACATTGAGATAAATCCTTCGGTGCTCGACGTCAACGTGCATCCCGCAAAGACCGAGATTAAATTCGCTTTCGAAAGGCAGATTTTTGACGCGATATACCTTGCGGTGAAGGATGCCATGGACAGGGAAGACGGGCGAGCGGTCATTGCCGCGGCGCCCAGGCCGCCAAAGCCGGAAAAAATAGACAACGCCGATTTTGTGCAGACTTCATTACGTGCGGAATCCCCGGAAAATAAGGATTACGGGGCTGTTATCCCGGAACCTGAACGGCAGGACACGTATCGGACGATTCCTGCGGAAGACGCCCGCACGTCTTATTCTCCGTCGGTGTCGGAAGAACCGGAAGCCTTCGAGGGTTACAGGCCGGTTCAGCGGGAGGATAACGCCGTTCGGGACGAACAGCCGAAATGGAAGATACTCGGAGAGGCGTTTGACTCGTATATCATCGTCGAGGACGGGGACGACATACTTTTTATTGATAAACATGCCGCGCACGAGCGCATAATATTTGAAAAGCTTTCCGCCCGGGCGGGAAACCCACTTTCGCAATACCTGCTGGAGCCTTTGGTTTTAAGGTTCGGGCATGACGAGCTTGACGCGCTTCTCGGCAACCGTGAACTGCTTTTCGGCATGGGGTTCGAGTTTGAGGATTTCGGCGGGGACAGCGTTCTCCTCCGCGCCCTGCCGGAGGGCGTCGACCGCTCCGACGCCGGAGCATCGCTTGAGGAGATAGCCCAAAGCCTCATCGAGAACCGACGTCTGCCGATGACAGCCAAAAGGGAGGAAGCGCTCCGGCTCGTGGCCTGCAAGGCTGCGCTGAAAGCGGGAAGCTTCAGCTCATACGAAGAAAAATACGCCCTTGTCGACAGGGTGATGTCGTTCGGCGACATACGGTATTGCCCGCACGGAAGGCCCGTCGCGGCCCTGCTTAAGAGATCCGAGCTTGAAAAGAGATTCGGGAGGACTTGACTTGGACACTGTACTCTGCGTTGCCGGCCCCACGGCGTCCGGAAAGACGGAGCTTGCCGTAGAGCTTGCTCTGAAGCTTGGCGGTGAAGTCGTTTCCTGCGACTCCATGCAGGTTTACCGCGGCATGGATATAGGAACCGCGAAGCCCTGCATGGAGGAGAGGAAAGGTGTCCCGCACCACATGATCGATGTGGCAGACCCAGGCGAGGACTACTCGGTGTCGCGCTATGTCAAAGAGGCTTCCGCCTGCGTCGACGATATCATCGGGCGGGGGAAGGTCCCGATTATAGCCGGAGGAACCGGGCTTTACATGGATTCATTAATTAAAGGTTTATACTTTTCAAACGGCCCGGGAAATGGTATACTTAGGAAAAGGCTTGAGCGCCTTTACGACAGGTTCGGCGGAGAAAGGGTCTATCTTCTGCTTAAGTCCAAGGATCCGGCCGCCGCCATGAAGATCCATCCGAACGACCGGAAAAGGATATGCAGGGCTCTGGAGGTATACTTCTCCACAAAAAAGCCGATTTCCGCTCATAACGAAGAAACACGCAATATACCGCCGAGGTACAAAGCGGTTTATCTCGGCCTCAACTATAAAAACAGGGATATCCTTTACCGCAGGATCGATGAACGTGTTGATCTCATGTTTGAAAAAGGCCTCGCTGAGGAGGTCAAAAGGCTGCTCTCCGCCAATCCGGCGGGCTCCACCGCCCTGCAGGCAATCGGCTACAAGGAGGTAATAGCCGCCCTTCGCGAAGGAAGGCCTCCGGAGAGCGCCTCGGCCGCAATAAAACTCGCCACAAGGCATTATGCGAAGCGCCAGCTCACGTGGTTCAGAAGGAATCCGGATATGATCTGGTTCTACAAGGATTTGCAAAAAAATTCGGATATCGTACGGATTTCGACAGAATATTTTAGAAGAGCAAGGTAAAATTATCCTCGAAATCTTTTTAAAAATATAAAAGGAGTTGCCCGAAATGCAGAAAAACTACAATCTTCAGGATTATTTCCTCAATCAGGCCAGAAAAGAGAAGGTTCCCCTTACGGTGTTCCTTATGAACGGAGTCCAGATGAAAGGCCAGGTTCGCGGCTTCGACAGCTTTATCGTCATCATCGAGAGCGACGGGAAGCAGCAGATGGTCTACAAGCACGCGATTTCCACGATCATTCCCCTTCGCCATATCGATATGTCCGCGTTGTCAAAGCAGGACGATGAAGAATGACGGCTGAGTTTTAATGAAAAACGCAAAACCCGTATCCAGCCTGATCATGCTGCTGATCGTTGTCGTGGTCGGGTACATGGCTTATTACATAATACAGGCCATATCCAGCCCCCTTAAAACCGTGGAGGCGGTCCTCTATACGGCTGAACAGACAGTGTCGGTCAGCGGGTATTTCTTTCGCGACGAGATCCCCATTCCGGCGGGAAGCGGCGAAATCCAGGAAATACGCGTTCCGGAGGGAGTCAAGGTCGCGAAAGGCGAGATTCTCTGCGTCGGTTACGACGACCCGGAGGCCCGGCAGATCAGAAAAAGTCTCGACGACGTGGAAACGAGGCTTTCGCAGCTGTATGAGGCCGTTGGTGGAGGGAAACCGACCGATATCTCAAAGGTTGATCAGAGCATATCAGAGCATCTTGTCGATCTTATCTACGGCATAAGCCTGTCCAAAGCCGCTAACGTCAGGAACGACGGCGAAAAGCTGAAAACCGCGGTGCTGATGAGAGGCCTTGCCTATTCCGACGACGGCAGCGCAAAAGCCTCCGCCGCAATAGAATACCTGGTTGAAGAGAAAATCAGGCTTTCGTCGCTTGCAGGAACAGGCTATGCGTCCGTTAAGTCCCCCGCCTCGGGCTTCTTTACCAGCTCGGTCGACGGATATGAAAATAAGCTCACTTTGGAGAAAGCGGAGTCGATCACTCTAAAGGAGCTAAAAAACATCAGGTCGCTGAAATCGGACGAGCCCTCCGACAATTATTGCGGAAGGCTCGCAACAGGCTTTGAATGGCGTTTCGCCGCGGCCGTTTCCACGGAGTACGCAAAAATGCTCTCCGAACGGACATATATAAACCTGAGATTTACGGGGGATTACATAGGAGAGGTCAGGGTCAGAGTCCTCCGCGTCGGCGAAGACGAAAACGGAGAAAGCATCGTCGTGTTTTCCGGCACGACAAGAGTGAGCGAGCTCCTCGGACTGAGACATCAGAAAGCCGATATTGTATTTTCCACATATGAAGGCATAAGAATACCGAAGCAGGCCCTCCGGATTAATGAAAAAGGAGAGACGGGGGTTTACTGCCTTGTGGCCATGCAGGCGAAATTTGTCAAAACCGAGCAGATATACGAAACCGACCAGCACTACATCGTAAAATACGACCCGTCCTCAAAGCAAGGGCTCAGACCGGGCTACGAAGTGATAGTAAGCGCCAAAAACCTTTACGACGGAAAGATCGTTCAGTGACCGGGGCAGGTTTTGCGTCGAAAGCGCGAAGCCGTTCCGGGCAGATCGGTTTTAGAAAATATTTAAACGAATTTATGCAAACTGTTGTTGACATAAGAGCGAAAAAATACGATAATGTATGCAATAGGGAGTTATACCGCGATTTACCATATAGGAGGAGAATAAATGAGTCTGTTCGATGAGCTCAAACGCCTGGCACGGCCCTATGCCGAGGATGAGGAAGACGATTTCGAGGGTTTCACTCCGCGTTCGTCTTTGCGGGACCGCGACTCGGGCGTCGACATGCCGCTTGAATCAAAGAGGGACAAGGTTGTAAACATTCACGCCACAACACAGCTTTCCGTCGTCCTTGTCAAGCCCGACCGTTTTGAAAATGCGGCGGAGATCGCCGATCACCTCCGCGAAAAGCGGACTGTTGTTCTGAACCTCGAATCCACGAACAAGGATATAGCGCGCCGGCTCCTTGATTTTCTCAGCGGTGTCGCATATGCGAACGAAGGAAAGATCAAGAAGGTGGCGAATTCTACATATATCATTACGCCCTTCAATGTCGAGATCCTGGGGGACATAATCGACGAGCTCGAGAACAACGGTCTCTATTTCTGAAGCGAACCAAAGCTTATTTCTTCTGACGGACGAATCGCAGGGGATTAACGAAAGCCGGAGTGAGTTTTCGTAATCCCCTTTTCGGAATTTAAAGGAGGAAAGGAAATGTTTACTCCGCAGGAGGTTCAGGACAAGAAGTTTCCCAAAGCTGTGTTCGGCGGCTACGACATGGGGGAGGTCGACGATTTCCTCGATGCCGTTTCGGCCGATTATGCCGCCCTGTACAAGGAAAACGCCGTTTTGAAAAACAAGCTTAAGGTTCTTGCCGAAAAGGTCGAGGAATACCGGAGCGTCGACACCGCCATGAGAAAAGCCCTCATCGCGGCCCAGAAAATGGCGGCCGAGATGACCGAGGAGGCAAAGGCGAAAAGCGAAGAAATAAAAAACAAGGCGATAAGGGATTACGAAAACAGCATCGCCGCGCTCAGGGACAGTATCAGAAACGAAGAGCGCCGTCTTGAAAGCATCAAGGAAGAGACCAGGAAATTCGTCGACGCGTCGATCCGGATCTGCCAGAATCAGATAGACAACCTCAAGAGGATGATCTCCGAACCTTACGATACGAAAGGCAGTTTTGACGAAAAAGCCGAGGAAATAGAAAAATCCGTGAACGAGGCCATAAGCGAGGAGATTCCGGCGCCCGGCGAGGACGTCGAAGGCGCGGGTTCCGATTTGCACGGCATGGTCCCCGACATGGGAGGGGCCTCTCCTGCAGCCGGCCGCGAAGAAGCGATTATATCGGGTTCCGCCGAATTCCATGATTTCGGGGATGCTTTTTCCTCCGCGGATACCGAAGATTTCGCTCTTTCCGCGGGAGAGCCGGACGAGCCGTTCACACCGGCCGGCAAAACCGCCAGGGCCGCTGCAAAGCCGAAGGCGGCCGGCAGGGGCGGGGAAAGAGTCCGTGAGATCAACGTGGGCGGAACGAACATCCGCGTTTTTGAGATGGATCTCGGGGGAGACGGTCAAAAGAATAAATAGCCGGTTTTATAAATCCTTATTTACGGTTATATTTTTTATAATTCGATATAAATTACGGGATATCCGATCAATGACAAGGAGATTTTCCACATGCCAGCAGATTACAACAGCACGGTAAACCTGCCGAAAACAGATTTTCCGATGAGAGCGGGGCTGCCCGCCCGCGAGCCGAACTTCGTTAAGGAATGGCAATCGGACAGGATATTCGAGGAGCTTCTTAAAAAGAACGAGGGCAAGCCGAAATACATTCTTCACGACGGCCCTCCTTTTTCAAACGGCAACATCCATATGGGGACCGCCATGAACAAGGTCCTCAAGGACTTCATCAACCGCTACAAATCAATGTCCGGCTACTATACTCCGTACAAACCCGGCTGGGACAACCATGGTATGCCCATAGAAAGCGCAATCATTAAGCAGACAAAGCTTGACCGCAAGAAAATGACAATACCCGAATTCCGCAACAGGTGCAGGGAATTTGCCGAGGACTATGTTTCGAAGCAGCGGGATCAGTTTATCCGTCTCGGAGTTCTGGGCGATTGGGATAATCCCTACCTCACAATGGATCCTTTGTTTGAAGCCGAGGAAGTCAGGATATTCGGCGAAATGTACCGGAAGGGCTATATTTACAAAGGCCTCAAGCCGGTCTATTGGTGCCCCCATGACGAGACGGCGCTTGCCGAAGCGGAAATCGAATACTCCGACGACCCCGTCGTATCGATTTACGTCAAATTCCGCGTTGTGGACGATCTGGGCAAGTTCTCCGGCATCTGCGACACGGACAGGCTCTATTTTGTCATATGGACCACGACCACATGGTCCCTCCCCGGGAACCTCGCGATAACACTGAACCCCCGTGAAGAGTACGTCATCGCCAGAGTGCCTTCGGGCGAGGCATACATCATGGCGCGCGCTCTCGTCGACAAAACGATGACGTTTGCGGGCTTTACCGATTACGAAATCATCCACTCCTTTGAAGGAGAAGAAATAGAGGGAGCAAAAGCACGGCATCCCTTCCTTGAGAGGGACAGCCTTATCTGCATGGCCGATTACGTCACCATCGATTCGGGAACCGGCTGCGTGCACACCGCTCCCGCCCACGGCGCCGAAGACTTCATCACCGGACGCAGGTACAAACTGCCGGATATTACCCCGATCGACGACAAGGGCTATATGACGGCCGAGGCCGGCCAATTCGAAGGCCTTTATTATGAGAAGGCGAGCGAGGCCATACTGGCGAATCTGAAGGAAACCGGAGCCCTTTTCGCAAGCGAGAAAATCGTCCACTCATATCCCCATTGCTGGCGCTGCAAGGAACCCATCATAACACGCGCCACTTCGCAGTGGTTCTGCTCGGTCGACGCTTTCAAGGAGGACGCGGTGGAAGCATGCGAAACGGTCGATTGGATTCCGGCATGGGGCAAAGAACGCATCATCAGCATGATCCGCGAACGCGCAGACTGGTGCATTTCACGTCAGCGCCACTGGGGTCTTCCCATCCCCGTCTTCTACTGCGACGACTGCGGGAAGCCCATCTGCACTCCGGAGTCGATAAACGCCGTATCCGACCTTTTCGCAAAGTACGGCTCGAACGCGTGGTACGAAAAAGAGCCGTACGAAATCCTTCCCGGGAGTTTCGTGTGCCCGCACTGCGGAAGCAAAAACCTCTCCAAGGAAACCGACACCCTTGACGGCTGGTTCGACTCGGGCTCCTCGCACTTTGCGGCCCTTTCAAAACAGGAGGACGCCGAATGGCCGGCTGACCTGTACCTTGAAGGCGCGGACCAATACAGGGGATGGTTCCAATCCTCCATGCTGACTTCGGTCGCGGTAAAAGGCAAAGCGCCCTACAAGGCAGTGCTGACGCACGGATGGGTTGTCGACGGCGAGGGCAAGGCGATGCATAAATCGCTCGGAAACGTCATAGCTCCCGAAGACATTATTAAGGAGTATGGCGCCGATCTTCTGCGCCTTTGGGTGGCCTCCAGCGATTACCGTGCCGACGTCCGCGTTTCCGACGCGATTTTCAAGCAGCTGTCGCAGGCCTACCTGAAAATCAGGAACACATGCCGCTATATTCTTGGAAACCTCGACGGATTCGATCCGAACTCGCCCGTTCCCTACGAGCAGCTCCCGGAGCTTGACCGCTGGGCCCTGATGAGGCTGAACCAGCTCACCGAAAAGGTGCTTGCGGCCTACGAAAATTTCGAATATCATATTGTTTTTCATGCGATCCACAATTTCTGCGTGGTCGACATGTCGAACTTCTACCTCGACGTGATCAAGGACCGCCTTTACTGCGAAGGAAAGGGAAGTCTTTCACTCCGCAGCGCCCAGACCACGATCTATATCATTCTCGACTCGATGGTTCGCATGCTCACACCCATATTGGCTTTCACTTCGGACGAAGTCTGGAAGGCGATGCCGCACTCCGCCGGGGACGATCCGCGCCACGCGGTTTTCAACTCCATGGCGAAGCCGAATCCCCAATACCGCTTCGACGCGGCCGCGGCCGAAAAGTGGGATAAAATCATACTGCTGCGCGACGGAGTGAACCGCGTGCTCGAGGAAGCCCGCGCTGAAAAGAAGATAGGGAAACCGCTCGAGGCAAAGGTAATTCTCAGCTGCACGAAGGACGCTCTTGATTTCGTCCGTTCAGTCGAGGCGGAGCTTCCCTCATTGTTCATTGTTTCGCAGGTCCGCGCAGTCGAAGGGACGGAAGGCGCGCCGTGCGAGGGTATTGACGGCGTTTTCGCAAAGGCGGAGCCCGCGGACGGGCAGAAGTGCCCCCGCTGCTGGAATTACTCCGAGACGGTCGGACACGATCACGATCATCCGGAGCTCTGCGAGCGCTGCGCCCGCGTTGTGAGGGAGTATTATCCCGACCTGTAATCGGTGCATGGAGGTAACGCAATGTTATATCTTTTGCTGGCGGCGGTCATCGTCGCCGGGGACCAGGCCGTCAAAAGCTGGGCGGTTGCGAACCTGCGGGGACGCGGCGCGGTTGACTTCATTCCCGGATTCATCCATTTCTACTACGCCGAAAACACGGGCGCCGCTTTCAGCATGCTCAGAGACATGCGTTGGCTCTTTATAGGTGTCTCCATACTGGCTTCGATAGTCATTATATATATCATTCTCGCGAAGAAAATAAAATCTTTCTGGGGATTGCTCCCGCTTTCAATGATCCTCGGCGGAGCCGTGGGAAACCTGATAGACAGGATTTTCGTCGGGCATGTCGTCGACATGTTCGAGTTTTCCTTCGTGCGCTTCGCGATCTTCAACGTGGCCGATATTTTTGTAACGGCGGGCGGCGTGCTTTTCTGCCTGTATTACATTGTTTCCGAAACCCGCTCGATGAAAGCAAAGGACGACGGCGATCCCCGGCCGGCCGGAACGGACGTCAATGAGAATTGAAGCTAACGCGCCCGACACAGGCGAGCGGCTGGACAGCTTTCTTTCAAAGGCCTGCGGGCTTACGCGCAGCGCGGTGCAAAAGCTGATCGAAAGCGGAAGTGTGCTGCGTTCCGGCGCTCCCGTAAAGAAGAACCACCGCGTTTCCGAAGGCGACGTGTTCGAAGTCGTGATTCCTCAGCCCGCAAAAACCGAGATACTCCCGTCCGAAATTCCGCTGGATATCGTCTACGAGGACGGCGACCTGATCGTAATCAACAAGCCTAGGGGAATGGTCGTCCATCCCGCGGCGGGGCATACCGACGACACGATGGTAAACGCCCTTCTTTCCCATTGCGGCGGCAGCCTTTCCGGCATAAACGGCGAAATACGGCCCGGCATAGTTCATCGCCTTGACAAGGACACTTCGGGCCTCATCATAGCCGCGAAAAACGACCGCGCCCATCTCTCGCTGGCAAAGCAAATAAAGGAACACACATTCAGGAGAGTTTACGAAGCCGTCGTGAGAGGCGGGCTAAGGGAGGACAGGGGCCGTATCGAGGCGCCTATCGGGCGGCATCCGACCAACCGTAAAAAGATGGCCGTCACCGAACGGGGATCCCGACCCGCGGCCACCAACTGGGAAGTGATTGCACGTTACGGCGGAAGCGCGACCACCCAGGCATATACGCATGTACGCTGTATCCTTGAAACGGGACGGACCCATCAAATACGCGTCCATATGGCATACATCGGGCATCCCGTGGCGGGCGACCCGATCTACGGAGGCGGGAAGGACGAGTTCGGCCTCGAAGGTCAATGTCTGCATGCGAAGTCGATCGAATTCGACCATCCGGTGACGGGCGAACGCATAAGGCTGGAAACGGAGCTTCCCGACTATTTCAAGAGGGTATTGACAATACTCCGAAACAGGGAGTAATATATATTTAACTTAAAGAAGCAGAGGGGGGCTGGCGCAAGCCGGCTGAGAGGAAACCTAGCGCGGTTTCGACCCTGGAACCTGATCCGGATAATGCCGGCGTAGGAAGACCACACCAGTATAATACTACGCCGCGCTTTATACGCAGAGTATAAAGCGCGGTTTGCATTAGGTTCCGTATTTGTCTTCTTTGGGGAATATTATATTTATATTATTCAAACCAAGGAGAAATACGCCATGGAAAAAAACCTCACAAAAACCAGAATACTCGTTGAGTGCGCGATCCTTATCGCGACATCGTACCAGCTGAGCTTCATCAAGCTCTGGCCCATGCCCATGGGAGGAAGCGTGACGCTGGTGTCGATGCTTCCCATTATAATTATCGGACTAAGGCATGGACCGGTTTGGGGCCTTTGCTCGGGGTTTGCATACTCGATCCTTCAGTTTATCCAGTCGCCCTACTTCCTTACACCGTTTCAGTTCCTGCTCGATTATGTCCTCGCGTTTTCGGCGCTTGGGCTTTCCGGCTTTTTCAAAGGCATGAAGTACGGCTTTTACGCGGGCTCGGTGGTCGCAATCGGCGGAAGATTTGTCAGCTCGTTCCTTTCCGGTGTTATTTTTTATGGAATGTATGCGGCGGATTACGGCTTTGCATCTCCGTATACGTATTCGCTCGTATATAACGGCAGCTATTTGCTCGTTGAATTAATATTGACGCTCATTATAGGCACGATACTAATCAAAATACCGCGGCTTAAGCTTCTCGGGTAAGGCGGTTAACGCGTTCAGGCGGAAAGATGTTTTCACGTACGCCCGACACGCCGGCCGGAAGCATACCGTTGGGAAGACATAACAGAGGCAAACAGGCTTATATTGCTTGTATCATTCTGCATGCCTGCGGGGAGTTTGGTCCGGAATCGGCTCATTTGGTTCCTTGCGCCCGGATTATTTCGGCAATTTCCGCGTTTACCCGTTCCACCTCTTCCCTGAAGGCGCTTGCCGAAATTCGGGATGCGTTGTTTCCCAGAATGATAAGCTGCTCGAGGTTGTCTGAAGTCGCAACCCTTATCCGGTGCTTTTTCCCTATTTCGTATGTTACCCTTTCAATATACATGTCCGCGGTCTCGGCCTCTCTGGTGTATACTACATAAATGTCGTTTATCTTTTCGACTGATCCGACGCCGTCCTTAACCTTGTACGCGTCAAACACCAGTATTAAACCGGTCTTTTTATACCCCTGGTAATTTGAGAGGATATGGATCAGCGAGTTGCGGGCGGCGTCAAGGCTTTCCTGCGCCAATGCCTTAAGGTCGTCCCACGCGAAAATTATGTTATACCCGTCGACCAGCAGAAACTCGGAAGCGGGCTCGGACGTGTGCGCAGACCCGTCGTTGTCCTCCGCCGACCGCACGGGACTTCGCGGGAAAAAATCGCGCCGCCTGATTTCGCCGTATGTCCGTTCGAATATCGCCATAAGCTCCTCGTCCTCCCGGAGGGATCCCGAATAGGAGGATGGGGAGCGGCTTTTTTTTAATTTGCCGGAAGTATTATCGCCGGAGGAATTATCTGCGGACTCGGGCGGATTATCGGAAGCCGGTATATTATCAGATGTATTATTAAGTATTATTCCGCTGTCAAGGTGCATGTAATCCTGCACCTGATCCCATTTCACGATAAAGCCGGCGCCGTTTGAACAGAACACCGAGTCCGCGGGATTTTCGAGGTCGCTTTCATTGTCATATCCGATGGACCTGATGACGTCTTCCGCATTATGGCACGGCCTGTACCCGCCGAAGGTGCAGAACATGCGCCCGCGGCCCCTGGTGTAGGATGTGAGTTCCGCGATGTAATCCCTCATAGTGGAGACGGGCGCGCTGCCTTGCAGGACAGATATGCCGCCGACGGTCTCCGGCGGTAAAAACGTCCCGTGCCTTTGCCGAATGTCGGACATCGCGCGGCCGACAGTTTCGGAAGGGAGCTCGATTCTGAATTCGTAGTATGGCTCCAGCAGTATCGACCGCGCTTTCATGAGACCCTGCCTCACAGCGCGGTAGGTTGCCTGACGGAAGTCGCCGCCTTCGGTATGCTTAAGGTGGGCGCGGCCTGCGACCAGCGTGATTTTCATGTCGGTTATGGGAGAACCGGTCAGCACGCCGACATGTTCCTTTTCCGCCAGATGGGTAAGGATCAGCCGCTGCCAGTTTTTATCCAGCTCGTCCTCGCTTACCGAGGAACCGAAAACCAGTCCGGTTCCTCTTTCGCCCGGTTCGAGCAGCAGGTGGACTTCCGCATAGTGCCGGAGCGGTTCGAAATGGCCGACGCCGATTACGGGCTCCTCAATTGTCTCCTTGTAGAGGATGCCGCCTGAGGCGAAATCCACGTCGACGCCAAAACGCTCGCGGATGAGGCGCGAAAGGACCTCCATCTGCACCTCGCCCATAAGCTGGAGGCGGATTTCCTTCAGGCGGTCGTCCCATGCGACGCGCAGCAGCGGGTCTTCTTCCTCGAGCTGCTTCAGCTTCAGATACATGCCGTGTACGTCGCAATTATCGGGGAGAAGGACCTTGTAAGTAAGCACCGGCTCCAGGACAGGCGCTGCGAATGAGCTTTCGGCTCCAAGACCCTGGCCGGGATATGTTTTAGTCAATCCGGTGACAGCGCATACCGTGCCGGCGGGGGCCTCGTCAACCACCCTGTACTTTTCTCCGGAGTAAATGCGGATCTGATCGGGCTTTTCCTCCAGCATGCCGTTCCCGCCGTTCGGCTTCCCGTCCGTACCGGTTTGGCTTTCGTATGTCAGCGGCGTCTTCACCTTCAGGCTTCCTCCGGTGATTTTCATGAAGGTGAGCCTGTTTCCCTGGCCGTCCCGGGTGATTTTATATACCCTTGCGCCGAACCTGTCCGGGTATTTCGGACAGCGGGTGTATTGCTCAAGCCCGTCCAGAAACTCGGCGACGCCCTCGGCTTTCAGGGCGGAGCCGAAATAGCAGGGGAACACTTTCCTTTCCGAGATGAGGCGTGCAATATCATCCGCCTCAAACATCTCGCCCGCCAAATACCTGTCGAGCAGCGCCTCTTCCGTCAGCGCGATCTGCTCGGCGAAGCCTTCCCATCCCGAACCGAACATGACGCAGCTTTCGCCGAAGAGGCGTTTAAGCTCGTCCATTGTACGGGCCCGGTCCGTTCCGCTCAGGTCCATCTTGTTGACGAACATAAACGTCGGTATCCGATACCGTCTGAGGAGGTTCCAGACCGTAAGAGTATGGCTTTGGACGCCGTCAGAGCCGCTGACGACAAGAATGGCATAATCAAGGACCTGCAGCGTCCGCTCCATTTCGCCGGAGAAGTCCACATGCCCCGGTGTGTCAAGCAGCGTAATTTCCATGTCTTTGAGGGAGATTATCGCCTGTTTTGAAAATATCGTGATGCCGCGCTCCCTTTCCAGCGAGTAGGTATCCAGAAAGGAATTCCCGTGATCGACGCGCCCAAGCTTCTTTATGCTGCCCGAAAGATAGAGCATCGCTTCGGAGAGTGTCGTTTTGCCGGCGTCCACATGGGCAAGAATTCCCACAACAAGTTTTTTCATTATATGTTCACCGCAATTTCAGCCGTTGCCGGATTGTTTTCTATTACTATTCTAGCATAAACAACGGTACGGCAACAAGGTATTCCCCCGGCTGCGGCCATTCCTCATTGTGGAAGATTACTGCCGTCAGCAGCCGGTTCCGTTTTGGGTCTTGTTGTTATATCGGGCATATGATAAAATGCAGTAAACTGATTGACCGACATAGCAAAAACCCGACAGCCTGTCTATACAGGATGTAATAATTACGGAGACATTTATGGTTAGTATTGCTGATCTGCTGTTAAAGTACGGACCGATGACGGGAAAGGAGCTTTCAGGGAAGACCGATGAGAATATTTTCGGTCTTTGGAAGGCATGCCGCGAAGCCCCCGACATAATCAGCAGGGCGGTCGGTGAAAGATATCTGAGGTTTGACAGGCATGTCACAGATTATGCGAGGTTGTCACCGTCAATCCTGCGGGAGTTTATAAACTACACGGTTGTCGGGCATGTGTCTCAGACTGCGGAAATTGAGGCCAAAGCCGCGTCGATCAGGAAGGAGATCGAGTATATCAGCAGGAAGAAGTTCGAACTTGCCCGGGAAGTGATGCTGAGCGTTGTCGCCGCCCAGTCGATACCGGAACTGGTGCTCCGGAAAACCTTCTTCATCATTGCAGGCGACGTAGCATACGGCATGGCGCACACAGAGCCGAGGCCGGAATATTCGTCCGGCAAGCTTGTCAACGGCTCCGACCTTGACATAGTCGTTGTGTATAAAGAAGACCTCCCCGACAGCATGGTTGAAGGCCTCGACAGGGAAATCTACAACCGGAAGGCCTATCTTCTGAGGAATCCCATGTACAGGGAAGAGATAGACTATGTCATCAAGGACGTGTCACTGGTCCGCAAGCAGCTAGAGTTCGGCGATTTCAAATCTATGATCGCTTCAAAGGTGCTTGACGAAGGGAAATACCTCTGCGGGAGCAGCGAGCTTTTTAACGAGATAAGGGGCATGATCGATGCCGGAGAGGTGTCCCGGAAGCTGGCCGATCTGAAAAGGAAGGCCGAAGCCGACCGGGAGGAGGCGGTAAAGCGCCTTCTGACGTATGATTCGGCCGGTTATGACGACGAGGCCATGAAACTGTTTTACACCACCGAAGAGAAAGAAGAATTCTTCTAGTACGGGAGGATATTGCGGCACATATCCTGAAATATGCGTAAAGTAAATAAGCCGTCGGTAATTCCGACGACTTATTGCTTTACTGCTTGCTATTTTATCCTTTATTAGTACAGTCCGTATTGCAGTTTTAGCTGTTCGACGTGCTTATAATGTTCAATGTTTTTAAGCTTTGAGGCCGCCGCCTCGTCAAGCACTACGGTTGCCTTTCCCCTGAAGAGCTGGATCGCGGACGACGTGACCTGCGAAGTGACGGGTCCTTCGAGGCATTTTGCGACCACATCGGCCTTTTTAGCGCCGCTCACGATCATAAGCAGGCTTTTGGCCTCCAGTATTGTGCCGATGCCCATAGTGATGGCAAAATGGGGCATCTCGCTGCGGCCGATGCCTGCTTTCCTGTAAAACGCCTCGTAATTGTCGTCGAGGGTCTGCCTTGTAAGGGGCTCCACCCTGGTTCTGGAGGCAAGGGACGACCCGGGCTCGTTGAAGGCCCAGTGCCCGTCTCCGCCCAGCCCGAGAAGCTGCAGGTCGATGCCGCCGGCTTTTTTTATTTCCTCCTCATACCATATGCAGAAGCTTTCGGGGTCTTTTGCGCGCCCGTCCGGTATATGTATGTTTTCTTCATTTATGTTTATATGCTTAAAAAGCTCCTCGTGCATGAATCTAGCATAGCTTTGGTCCATTTCATAGGGCTTTCCGGGCTCCATTCCTACGCCAAGGTATTCGTCGAGATTGAACGTTCTGACCCTGGAGAAGTCAAGGCCCTCCTCCTTATGCATGCGTATCAGCTCGCGGTAGGTCCCGATCGGAGTCGCTCCCGTAGCCAACCCCAGCACGCAGTCCGGTTTCGATCTGATGCAGCCGGCGATGACTTTCGCCGCGTATTTGCTCATCTGATCGTAATTTTCCCTGATGATGATGTCCATAACCATGCCACGTCCCTTCAATGAAAATAATATTGTGATGGCTCCGGTTATATCGGCGCGCAATTGCGGGTTCCGGCGCCAAACTATATGTTAGTCCAATTGAGGGCCGATGTAAAGAGCTTTATACGGATGCGTCTGATTTCAGCGCCGCTCATCCCGCAAATTACTTCCCGTCTCCGACAAGCTTTTTATAATTTTCCATTAGCTCAATAAACATAGCGGCGTCACCGCCCGCATCCGGGTGATATATCTTCGCGAGTTCCCGGAACCTCTTCTTGATTTCGTCCTTGTCCGCGTCAAACCGCAGGCCGAGCTTGGAAAGGGCGTCCGGATCGTAGAGCCTTCGGGCGCCGGCAAGGCCGTTTTCCATGTAATACTCAAAATAAACCCGGGAGAAATAATCGCTTATCACGCTTTTAAAAGCTTCATGGTCCATGGAAGCTATCGACTTAAGCGAGTATTTTGCTTTTCCCGCGCCCGTTTCCGAGAGATCGAAAAAGTCGTCCCAAATCAAAGCTTTTCCGGGCCGCCTTGTGCCGCCGAACCGGATTTTTAATTCAAGCCGCTTGAGATTCCTCAGTTTTCTTTTTAAATCGTCGAGTCTGAATGCATTGCCGGCCACGGCATACCTCCTCTGTATAAATAAAGCGTTATTGAATCACATAAGTTTTGTCCCGCCCGCATATAGATCCCCTAGACAGCTTTTGGTGGTGTGCTTATGAAGGATTTGTGGACGGCTTCCTTCTTCGGACTGCTGGCCGGGTTCATCGGCACCGGCGCGGGCGGCGTCGCTGCATATTTCATTCCGGATAGGAACAAAAGAGTCGTCAGCTTTATTCTTGAATACTCGGGGGGCCTGATGATGGCGGTCGTGTGCTTCGACCTGCTCCCGGGCGCCTTTGAATACGCTTCCCTGGGCATGGTTATCGCCGGCGTGCTGGGAGGGGTCATGCTGATGATACTTTCCGAAGCAATTGTAAACCGGGGAAGAAGGCGAGCCCCGGAAAACGGCGGGCAATCGGGCGGTATTCGCGGAACCGGCCTGTTGATTGCGCTGGGAGTCGCAATACACAATTTCCCGGAGGGGCTCGCCGTGGGATCGGGATTTGAGGCGGAGGCAAAGCTCGGACTGGCGCTCGCACTGGCGATCATGCTGCATGACGTTCCCGAGGGGATTTCAATCGCCGTTCCCCTGAGAGCGGGAGGGACCGGCAGACTGAGCGCATTTCTTCTGACGATTGCTTCGGGACTTCCGACGGGGCTCGGGGCGCTTATCGGCGCATGGGTCGGGCGAATCTCGGCTGTTTTTATTGCGATCTGTCTATCGTTTGCGGGCGGAGCCATGCTGTATGTAATATTCGCCGAAATGATTCCCGAATCGAAGCGGACCTACGGCGGCAGATTCGGATCGATCGGAAGCATATTAGGGATTATCTCGGGATTCGTCGTTTCGGTGCAGCTCAGTTTATAAACCGCTATCATGTTTTAAGCATGTGCCCGGCTTGTCATATTTTTCCGAAAGTGATAGAATGTATAGAAAGATGGCGGTGCCTTAACTGTTTTATGCCGCAAAGTTTTTGTCCAAAACCGCAGGATAATTTTGCAGGATTGTCAAATACTGATTACGGAAAGGAAGCGATATAATGGGCAAGGTTTTATATATAAAAGCGAACGCCAAGCCGGCGGATCAGTCCAGGACTTTCAGGATTTCCGATGCGTTTATAGAGGCATACAGGCAGAGCCACAAAGACGATGAGATCATAACACTTGATTTGTACAAAGAGGGTATACGGCTGCTTACTGAGGACGACATTAAAACCGTTTTCGGTCGAAAGACCGAGGAGAGCAGGAATCATCCGATTCTGAAATACGCATATCAGTTTGCCGAAGCGGACAAGTATGTCATCGCGGCGCCAATGTGGAACCTCAGCATCCCGGCTATCCTTAAGGCATATATAGATTACATTTGCGTAACCGGTATAACTTTTAAGTATACGGCCGAGGGCTCCGTCGGGCTTTGCGCGAACAGGAAAGCCGTTCATATAACAGCCAGAGGGGGCGAGTACGCGGAGGAGCCCGGCGCGCGTATTGAAATGGGCGACAGATATCTCCGCAGCATTTTCGCATTTCTCGGCATAACGGATTTTCAGACCGTTTCGGCCGACGGACTTGACATCGTCGGAAACGACGTTGAGGCCATAGTGGGTAAAGCAATAGGCAAGGCAAGGGAAATTGCCGCAAGCTTCTGATATCAATACTGCTGCAGGAACCCGGTGCCCGTAATAAACGGACGCCGGGTTTTTATATACCCGTCACCAGACCATATGTTCCGGCGGTACGTTCAGCATGTACACTTCCCCCTCGTAATTGCCTTTCTCCTGTAAATGGAACAGAATACGCGATCCCGAATACGAGATGTCGATAAGCGCGAGGTTTTCGTATTCGGCTGCGGAATATTTCTGCTTGCTGAACCATTCCTCATCGATCAGTGTGCGCCAGTCAAGCTCGTCGCCGGTGGCAAGATCGAAGTAGAAGGGCTGTCTGCAGTAAGGGTAAGTAAACATTTTGCTGCCGGCCATAATGGTATTGTAACATTCAAATTCCACGAATCTTCCGACATACTCGTTCATTATCCAGGCGATTTCATAGAAGTCGTTCTCTCCGAAGGTAAGGCCCTGTTCTTTGACATATGCCTTGATTTTGTCTTCGGTAAAGTAATTATTAATTATTGACTCTATTTTGCCGTTAATTTTAGCGGCAGTCGGATACGAGTCTTCCCTGAGATATGTCACATAGCTATAGTCGTTGGATAAACGCTCGTAGACGCGGTTTCTTTCAGTCGTACGGAAAAAGGTCTTTATCCGGACCTTTTCCGGGTCGAAACAGCCCGTCATATCCCGGGGCCGCTCGCATGCAAGGAAGCCGCTTTCAGGATCGAGGTCGAAAAATACGCCGTATCCGAAATAAGGATTGTCCTGCCCGATATATATCCTGTCCGGCGTCAGCGCCCATCCCGTCAGGGTAAGTCCCGCAAAGTCCCTCTTCATTTCATGAATGCTGCCCAGCAGAGTCATGATCGGCTCATTGGACATTTTTCTCACATATTCGTTAAGCACTTTGCCGGCATCAACACCTTCATAGAACAGATCGGTAACTTTCAGCCTTTCACCGGTAAACAGGTCCCATACGGCCGACTCAACGTTGTATAAACGCTGTTGTCCATCCTGAACGTTATAAATATAGACCATGGCGACGGTGACTGACAGATAACCGTTCTTTGCGGTGGCGACACAGCTTGCCGAGGGGTGGTAATTTTCCGGAGGAATCGACGAATATCTGTTCCGTATATCGGAGTAAGACAGGCTGCCCCATATATTTCCACTATTAAAGTTCCTTACGAAGTTTTCAAGGCCTTCGGCTTTGTCGTCGGCCCTTGCCATCGCTTCTGAGATCCAGTTGTTGACTTCCGCCTGCAGCGTTTTGTCGGTCAGGCAGTCCAGCCTGTATGTGACGCCTTTGGTAAGACCCTTTGCTCCCTCCGGCCTTACCTCCGCCAACGGGAGTTCTTCTTTGTTCGTATAGCTGTCGTACGCGATATGCTCGCAGGTTGGTATGCTGTAGTCTACGGGCTTGCGCGGTCCCGTGCCGGTGCCGGACCAAAGCTTCAGCGTCATTTCGTTGTAATCGAATCCGATATCCGTAACCGTAACATAGCCCGCTTTCGCAATTGCCAGCTGGCCTTCATATGAGGCCATCCAGTTGACAAGTCTGCGGACGGGCGAGTCTTCGGGTTCGCTTGCGTTGAAAACGGCATAATTATAGCTCGTCAGCGGATATTCGCCGGATGCCATTGTCTCTTTGCTCGGTTCAACGCCGTCGACCTTAATAAATTTGACGTCCTTTCCCGTGCCGTACATGTCGGCCGCATATGCGTAGACCGAATATCCGATTGAATTTTCGGCATTGTCGTTCAGGGCGATGACGTCCATAAGTCCCGCCATTGAATCGGGACGTTTTTCGACGGGAGCGTCGGCAAGCGGAATGTCTCCCATGAATGTAATCATGTAGTTCTGGCTTCCCGATGTTATGTTTCTCTGATATGCGACAATTTCCGCGTCCCTGCCGCCGACATCCTTCCAGTTTGTTATTTCTCCGGAGTAGATTGCGCGGAGCTGCTCCTGGGTCAGGGTGTCGACGGGATTGCCGTAGTTTAAGACGAAGACAAAGCCCTCCATTGCTATCGGCACAACTTCGAGCTCTACTCCGTATTCTTCCGCCTGCCTGTACTGCTCTTCGGACAGCGGTACGGTGAGGACCAGGTCGCAGGTGCCCAGAAGCAGGTTGTTGAACGCGCCGTAAGTGGAAGTATGTACGACGTTTTTCTCGGCCTCCTCCAGGGATGTGCCGAATATGGCCGCGCGTATGCCCGCTTCGAGAGGGATGAGGGAAGTCGACCCGTCGATTTTCGGCATGTTCTGACGGAAGTAGCCGAGAGGGTCCGTACTGTAATCAACAGGGGGCTCCGACGGGGGAGAAGATTCCACACCGGGAGACGGCCCGGCTGCATCCGGAGTACCGGGAGTATCGGGAACAACGGAATTTGGATCCGAAGGATCCGGAGAGAAATGGTTTTTCTCCGTGACGCCCGAGGCTTCGGAGCTGCCCGACCCCATTGGAGCTTCGGAATTTTTGCATGAATTTATCAAAAGCATAAGTATTAATGTTATTATTAATAAAAAAACAGGCAATCTCTTCATCCCGGTCACCCCTGAATAGATTCCAATATATGTAAACATTATAGCATGAAATATTAAAAAAGCCATATTAAAACGACCTGTACCCGCCAAAGGTTCAGATCGTTTTAGTTTAGGCAGTATAGCAAGCTGTGATTATCCCTCCGGATCAAGGCTCCTGAAGAACTCCTCGATTCCGGCGACGATACCGGACGCTATCTTTTTTTGATAATCTTCTGAGACGAGATTTGCGCGTTCGGCAGTGCTTGTGATGAAACCAGTCTCGATAAGGCAGGATGGCATGTCCGCCTTTCGGGTTATAATCAGCTTTTTGTCCGGACGAAGTCCCCTGTCCCGGGCGCCTGTGGCTGCGACGGTGTTTTCCTGGATGTATTTTGCCAGACGCTTTGACAGTTTATTCTTGCTTTTATTGTACCAGGTCTCGATACCGTTGGTAACGGTGTCGTTTTCCAGAGCGTTCTGATGGATGCTGACAAGTATATCGGCGTTGTTGTCCCCGGCGATCTTGACACGATCCTCTATTGACATGGTTTCGCCGTCATCCCGCGTAAGGATTACGCGGTAACCCAGGTTTTCAAGGTATTCCCTGACGAGAAGCGCGATCGAGTAGTTTATTTCGTCTTCGCGGACGTCCTCGTAAAAAGTGCCGGGATCTATGCCGCCGTGCCCCGGATCGATCGCGATGATCCTGCCGGCCGAAGCGGGGGTCTCAGAAGTCTTGGCCTCCGGCAGTGATTGCACCGAGCTCCGGGATGAGAAGACGGGCTGCATGCGCGTTATTTTCGGAAGCCCGCCGTCTCCGGAAGTCAGACCAATTGTTGCAATGATCAGAACGCTTAACGCGGCAAACGATATGATCAGAACCGCATGCCTGACTCCGGTTATTTCCATCAGAAGCCCGCATACTTTATCCTTAAGCCTGTTGAACCTTTTTCGCACACTCATACTCCCGTTTGAAGGAATCATCAAAAAGCATAAAAATATTATGCAGGAAAATCCCGCGGTTTGCAATACCATTAAGAAGGCTGAGAAATATTATATAATAGCGGGCGAACGCACCCGCAGAATTTTCGGAAAGGAGTAAAACAATAACGCGGCTCAGAGCCGTGAGTTATTTCGTTTTCGTGGCCGATATGTCAGAACCTATCGTTTCTGTGAAAACCGTTGTGATGGAGGAGAACCTGTTCTTCAACGGCGAAAAGCTGCTGCATTATAAAATCGAGTATCCGGAGTTCAGGTCTTCAAGATATCAGATGACCCTGGCCGCAGTCAACCGTTATTATGCCAATACGGCCGAGCAATACCGGAGGTATATTAAAACGGAGCTGTTCGATATGGCGGTGGAGCAATATAAGGATGCCATCGACCAGGGGTTTCCGGTAAGGGTGTTCGAGGCGCTGCAGGTTTTTGAGATGACATATAACAACGCATGCATACTTAGCCTCTATGTTGACCGGTATACATACACCGGCGGTGCTCATGGGAGCACTGTTCGTTCGTCGCAGACATGGAACCTTCAGAAGGGTTATATGATAAGGCTGGCCCAGCTGTTCAGGTGCAGAATAGAGCCGAAGGCATATATTCTTGCCAGGGTAACGGTGCAGATACAGGAAAACCCCGACATATACTTTGAGGATTATCCGAAGCTGATAGACGAGAATTTCAACGAAAACAGTTTCTACTGCACGCCGTATGGCCTGGTCGTTTATTATCAGCAATATGATATAGCGCCGTATGCGAGCGGCATTCGCGAGTTTTTAATTCCATATGACGGCTGTGTGACCGACCCCGTGAAAATGTGCTTCCCGGTTGCGTGATGAAACAGAGGACCCGTCGAATAAGTCGGGTCCTTGTTTATTAAAATCCATTGCATGCCGGAGATATTGCGCCGCGGCACCGCGGCTGCGGGAACGGCCGCCGGATCCGCTACGAAAGCACTTCCTGCTTTCCCGTCACCTTGCTTTCGGAGTCCATGTCAAACCCGGATTTGGCGGCTTCGCTTGCGAAATAAATGTTTCCCTCAACGGTTGTGTCGACCAGTTTGAAATCGGTGGTTTCGACATAGATGTCTCCCCTGAATGTCCCGTGCTGAATGCTTGCCTGCGGGCTGCGGATTATCAGCCTGGGAGCGGTAAGAGTGAATCTGTTTGTTATTTTGCGGTCGGCGTCCTGCGTGTAAAGGGCGATTTTGCGCTGAATAATTTCTTTTCCGCTTTCGTCCTTTTTGCCGTTGGTGAATTCCCCTTCGAGCACCAGGTCCTGCTCGATCGTTAAATCGTTCAGAAGACAGATGATCCAGGTTCCGTTTTTCCCGATCGCGTTAAGGAAGGCGTTTTCGGAATTTACTATGGATGCCGTTGTAACAATATCGGGGGAAGCGTCCGGCGACGCGGCGGGCGATGTTTCCGGCGACATATTCGGCGACGCCGGCGGAGTGCCTGTCGGCGACGCTGCAGGCGACGCGGCGGGCGAGCCTGCGGGAGACGAGGCAGGAGACGGAGATGCGCCCGGAGTCTTCCCGCAACCCGTTTGCAGCGTCAGCGCGAGTAAAACGAGAAAAGCGATAAACAGTCTTGACTTCATAATTTTACCTCCTTGTACTACACAATGTATTATTTCCAGTAATTAAGGAAAAATGTAACATACCCGTTAAAACGAGGAGAAGTATTAAGCGAAAGCAAAGCCCTGCGTGAAAAGCGCAACAAAAAAGGAGGGCGCGCCCTCCCCCTTGAATCAAATCAAGTTTTCTGTTATTTATACGGCGTTGTACACCACTGCGGCAATCGCGTCGAACGGAATGTCGACGTTGGATCCGACATCGAAGATCCTTCCCATGCCGCGGCACCTTCTGCCGCGCCCGTCGGTGCAGTCGGAGCCCAGTGCGCATCCCGGGGCGGGCCCGATCTGGGTGATCAGACGGACAAAGTCATTGGTAACGCCCAATACGACTCCCGTAAATCCGAAGCCCGACTGGCCGCCGCTTTTAGTGTAGATCGTCACGGTCTCGCCGATATGGTTGCAGAAACCGTTATAGAAATTGTCGTTCATAGGCTCGCGGAAACTCCTTTCCAGAAAGTTGTTTTCAAACCTGCAAACTGCAGTATCGCTATATAATATGGCGGCGCTTTATGCTTTGTTATAGCGAATTCTTTGGCATCACGGCAATGAACATCGAATTGCCGCAAAAAATCTCCGATTTTGAAAACAACATCCGGTAAATGGCAACGGAAAAAAGAGATTATAATTTTTATAAATAAAACCCGTTCAAATGCCAAAAGCCGCTTTTTCAGACGTGCGGATCTGCGGGTCACATTATCGACTATTGCAACCCAAGAGCGGAATGCGATTATTGGAACCGCGAAGCGTTAGAATGAGTCCGCAGTTTCATTGCCAAATATCGTAATACCCAAAGAAAAACAGATAAACCGGAAACGCGGCTGCGGCAATGCCAAGTATAGCTATGCCCGCTGCGGCGAGCCGGTTTTTTTTCGACCACTGGTACTTTGCAAAGCTTGCAAGATACATCAGGAGCACAAGAAGAGGGACAAGAAGAATATAATCAAAAAGAGAGTTATTCATAACCACCCATTACCCTTCGACGGGACCGGACTGAATCAGCTTTCCCGTTCTGCGAATCGCGAACTCAACGTCAATGTCTACCTCGGCTTCACTGAAACGGCTGTTCCAGTCGTAAGCGATCATATCGTCAATCGTCAGAAAGCAGCGCGAGGCGACATTCCCGAATTTCATGACGTCAACGTTCAGCTTCCTGCATTTTTCGACCAGCCGATCGAGTTCCGCAGTAATCCGTTCGGTGAAGGCATCTTCAAGAAGCGTTTGCTGATCTTTTTGCTCGTACTGTGTCTCTCCCTGTATCGAAAGGATCTCACCGTTCAGAAAGATTTTCACCGATATTTCAGGCTTTCCGTCGACGAAACTTACCGTGACGTCCGCGGGCTTCGCCCTTTTGACTGCCAGTACGACCACCAGGCCTTCCTCGTTGGGGTCTTCAATCGTAAATATTCCTCTTGTGAATTCGTCGCGCAGCATTAGGAGACAGCGTGTTTCGTCGCCGTTCAGTTCTCCGGCCATAACGTCTCCGTCAAAAATAGCGGTGCCCCACAGCTCAATTTTGTTTTCGCCGATCCTGGGAAGCTTTCCGGCTTCGTGCCTTCCTCCGGAAGAGAGTTCCGCGGCTTTCGGCTCCCCTTCGCTTACGAATCCGGAGAAGTCGTTTATGGCCGCCAGCGTGGCTATTGCCTGGGACTTCGGAGACTTTAGCTTTTCATAAAAAGAGCCGATGGTCACATATGGGATGTACCCCGTGGCCCTGCTTGCCTCGATCCAGATGCGGTAGTTTTTCGTGAGCTCCGTTCCGACATACGGCTTGTTCTCCTTGATAAAGTCAAATGCCTTCCCTTTTGTTACGAACAAATAAGCGGACCTTCTGATTTCTCTGAAACGTAATAGCGGCGAGATGAACTCGCTCATGACTCCCTCCTTCGCCAGATCCTCCGAGAAAACTATGGCCTGCGTCTGCATGAAGGTGATTTCTCTCGGAACAGCGGTGTCCAGAAGCTCAAGAGCCTCGTAAAAAGAAGGCGCGTCAACCGATACGATCGTGTATCCGTCCTGGCTCAGCTCTTTATCGCCTTCGCTTCCGCCGCTTCCGCCTTCGCCTCCTCCGTTTCCGCTTCCGCTTTCTCCGCCCGATCCGCCGCCTCCCCCGCCTTCCTTGAGGGTAAGGAACTGGACGGTTACACGCCACTTGTCGGTTACACCTCTGTCAACCCCAAGGGCAGTTACATGCAATATGTCGTCGATTTCGCTTGCATCGAAACAACCCGAAAGACCGCAGGCCAGTAACGCGAGAAGAAGAATGAACGCCGCCTTACGCAACCTCGTTTCCTCCTTTTTTCCGGATAACGGCGATGAAAAGAGCGATTACCGGCATTATGAACATCGGGATGATACCGATCATTCTTGTAAGCTGTACTCCGGCGAAAGCTATTTCCGAGATATCGCGGTGCATCAGGGACAAAGCGAACAGGATGACGCTGCCCGCGACTGCGATCGGTTTCCAGTCATAAATCCTGAAGGCATCGCAATAAAGCCGGACAAAGGAATAGAAAAGCGTCGTCGAAGCCAGCATCGAAGTGGTAACCCAGATAAAGAGAAAGACCGGCTCTATACGCTGTACAAAACGACCATAGTCAATAATTGTGGCAATCTCATACATAGCCGATGTTATTTCCTTTGAAACATAATAGGGAAAGCAAAGCGCGAATGCCAAAAGACACAGGAATATCAGAAGGGCCGACAGGAGCAGGGCGATAAAGCCGGCCCTCTTTACGTATTGTATGCCCTGAAGGGATTTCGCGAATATCGCGAGAATGATCACGTCCCCGTATACCGAGCATCGCAAAACGCCATTGATTATGGTTTTATCAAGCCCATAGCCAAGTATCGGGAAAAGGTTCGACACCTCGTAGTTTTCGACGCTCAGGATAAGAACCGCCAGAAAACCTGCAACCGTAAAAAAAGCGATGATTTTTGAAATTCTTGCGATGCTTTCCAGGCCGAGAAGCGACATAAGCAATACACTGCCGGCAAAGATCAGGATGATCACCCCGTTTGGAGTGTTTGGGAATACATAAACCCTGAGGACCTCCTGAAACTCCCCGATATTAAGAGATGCGACGAACAGCAGATAAATGCCGAGGATCAGCGAGAATGCGAAACCCGCGACCCGGCCGAGGGAGCGCATATAAACCTCGCTTAAACTCATATTCGGGAAGCGGTTCAGCAGCTTGACGGTCAGCCAGAATCCTCCGGCAGCGACGGCGGCGGAAATCAAAGTCATATACCATCCGGATGTGCCGAGTATGCTCGTCACCAATGACGGGCTGGTGAAAAAGACCTTCGCGACTATGGTGCAAACGGTGAGCCAGACGGCTTCCTGCGTGCCGAATTTCCCTTCGGTCATTGAGATTTCTCCCCTCCTGCTTCTTCTGCCCATTGACGGACCGGGTTTCCTCCTCGTCTTCTGTTGCGCGTGTTAAGGTAATCGGGCCGTTCCTTTTGCATCCAGACGGGAGCCTTGTTTATCACGTTCGGATTGGACTTGGTTTTCGGAGCTATGGGCGACAGATAAGGAACGCCGAAGCTCTTCATCGAGCAGGCAATGCCTCCGAACACGAACAGTCCCGCAGAGATACCATAGAATCCTGCCATTGCGCCGAGGAAAATAAACACAAAACGCAGGATTCTCAGCGCAAAGGCAAAGGAGAAATCCGGAATGGCAAAGCTACCGAGTCCTGTGATGGCGACAATGATAATGAGTACGGGGCTCACAAGTCCCGCCGATACCGCCGCCTGCCCGAGGACAATAGCGCCGATGATGCCAAGCGTTTGGCCGACAACGCCGGGAACGCGGATACCGGCCTCACGGATAATCTCAAATGATATCTCCATCAAAAGGACTTCGACAATCGTGGGGAAGGGCACGTTTTCACGGGCCTTATGCAGCGACACCATGAGTTCGTTCGGAATCATTTCTTTGTGATAAAGCGTAAGCGCGATGTACAGACCGGGAAGAAACACCGCAAAGAAGCTCGCAATAATGCGGACATACCGGAGAAACGTCCCGTATTGCCAGCGGATTGTCGAATCCTCCGAGGTGTGAAACATCTCAAAAAAGGTGACCGGCACGACGCTGGCAAAGGGCGAACCGTCGCTGATCAGCGCCACTTTGCCGTCCATAAGGAAGGATGCGGTGCGGTCCGGGCGTTCGGTGCTGATGATCTGCGGGAAGATGGAGAACGGATGGTCCTCGATCAGCTGGTCGATCACGCCGTCCCCGATTGCGACGTCGATATCGAGGTTGTTCAGCCGCCTCTTTACTTCCTCGACGACCTTCGGGTTTACAATTTCCTTCATATAAACGATGGCGCAGTTGATTTGATCGATTTTACCTATCGGTATTATTTCAGTTATAAGGTCCTTGCTCTTTATTATTTTTCTGATCAGGGTCAGGTTTGTGCGGAGATTTTCCACAAACGCCTCCTGCGGCCCCTTGACTACGTTTTCGGTCATCGGCGTTGAGACGCTGCGGGACTCGTATCCTCGGGTTTCGACGATGATGCAGGCGTTGTCGCCGTCCACGAATATGGCCGTCAGGCCGTTCAGCACCTGTTTTATCGCCGAGTCGATGTCGTCGACCTTTTTTATCTGGTTTGCCGAGAGAAGGTTTGCGGCTATAAAGTCAACCGAACAGTCGACCGAAGATGTATCGGTTTTATTCTGGCCGGTCTGAGCGCCGCCTTTTTCCTGGCCGTCCTGCCCGCTTTCGGATTCATCTCGCTTCTTTACGCCCGCGGCGTTTCCGCATTGGCCGAATTGCCAGTTCGCCATCAGCTGACGCAGGATGAAGTTGTTTATGGTTTCGTTGTCCGCCATGCCGTCGATAAGCACAAGAAACGCGTCGCGCTTCTGCATGACCTTGAACTCGCGTATGATCACGTCCTGATTTGTCGGGGAGTTCAGTTCCCTTCTGATTGTCGCGAGGTTTTCCCGCAGGTCTCTCGATATCGGGTGTTTTTGCCTGCTGTCTTGCGACGATCCGGATTTGTCCGAACCGGAATCGTTGTTATCGCTCGGGCCGGAATCGGATGCAGGTTCGGCATCCGCGGAGCTTTGCTTTGAACCGGGCTGACGCTTTCTGTTCCACTCTTCAAAGCTTAACGGCTTTTTCGGCTCGGGGTTGTCCGGTGACGCGCCCTGTGCTTCGGCTTCCTTTTTGGTTGTCGGATCGTTCTTCTTTTCGCACTCCTCGTCCTCAAGGAGCTCAAACTGGTGGTACGGTTTCGGCTCCGTATACGTGACCAGGCTTTTCAAAAGTTTTTTTATATCCATTAACTATACCCTTCATTACATTTTTATGGTATTATTTCCTATACAGCTTCTAATATGCACCCGACAGGGAGAGACTAACAGCTGAGTGATGCAATAGCTTGTTATAACGAAGATTGATTCAGATCTAAGTGTTTTCGGATACTTGTGAGTAAGAGAATGACGAGGGATTTTATGGAAGAATCAAGGCTGGAAAAGCAGCTGCGTTTTCTCGTTGAAATTGATAAGCTGAAAAAAGTGCTGCGCCAGACGGTTTTAATAGACAAGTCAAGAAGAGAAAACGACGCGGAGCACTCATGGCATATGGCGCTTATGGCAGTGATCCTGCAAGAGTATGCCGGAAGCCCGGAAGTCAATATTACGCGGGTTTTAGAGATGGCACTGGTACATGATTTGATTGAAATCTATGCCGGAGACACCTTTGCCTACGACGATCAGGGAAACTCGGATAAGGAGGAGAGGGAGAAGGCGGCGGCAGACAAGCTGTTCGCTCTTCTGCCGGAGGATCAGGGCCGTGAACTGAGGGCGCTCTGGGAGGAGTTCGACGGAATGGAGACGCCCGATGCCAAATATGCCGCATCCATAGACCGTCTCCAGCCGCTGCTCCATAATTATTACACGGAAGGCCATACATGGAAGATCGGCGCGGTTACAAGCGATAAAGTGTATAAGCGGATGGCTCCGATCAAAGAGGGCTTGCCTGAGGTTTGGCCGCTGGTGGAGCACATTGTCGAGGATTCCATAAAGAGGGGTTACCTCACCAGGTAAAAGGACTTAAGATTAAAATGTGATGCCTTGCATGCAGGCAAATGCAGGTATCATGAGTATCATGACAATCAGAAACAGAGCCGTGTGTCTGCTCTCGCAGCCACTTCGGCTCTGTTTCGTTCAGGCTATTCTTTATTGAGGCTATACCTGCTCTGCTATGATCAATGATATAATGCTCGAGCCTGGGCCTGATGTCTACTCCGCCGGAAAAGTTTATTACGTGCGAAAAGTTTCCGGGATATGTAAACGCCCACTTGAATGCGCCGTAGCCGCTCATTGACAGGCCGCCGACAAAATTGTCCTCACATTTATCCGATAACGGGAACATCGTCCGCATAGCCGGCAGGAACTCCTCATGCAGGAATGTGAGGTAGTCAACCATAGGCAAAAAGCAAAGACATGCCGGATATAAGCCGCGGCGTGATTGTAAAGGCGTCGAGATTTTATTGTTGACAACTTGATAAATATGAGTTAAAATTTGAATAATTACTAAATTACTAATCTAGTAAAACAGTAAATACGAGCTTGGAAATGGGTTAAAAGTTCAGCGGATCGGCAGCTTCGCAAGTATGCATGAGGCTTTTAGCCGCGACACCCTGCATCAGCCTTGAATTTGCCATGAAAACCTGGAGGATTTCGCATGAAAATTCCAACAACACTTAAGCATAAACCTGTCATCACAGTCGAAAATTACGAGAATGTCGACGGCAGATATGCCTACAACTCCGACGCAAAGGGCATGTCATTGGGGCTGGCGCAGTGGAACGACCGGGGAAAGGTGGATATATCCGCCAAAGTGTGGAGATATACCGGTGAAAAATGGTCGCGTCAATCGGAAGAACTCCCGCTGCACCGCGTTCTGGATTTGGCGATACTTGTCTGCAGATCGCAGCAGTATTTCAGGGAAGCATATCGGTATAAAAAACTGTACGACGAAAACAACCCGATCATTGATCGCGTGGGGCTGCAGGGAGACGCCATGACGGTCGCGGTTTGCACGGAGAATGAAAGAATCGACGATGATATCCGGCTGTTTCGTGATGCGCTCAGCAAAGATGACGAACTGCTGGGCGAGCGCTTCCGGATCCTGTCGGGAATATTGAAGGAAATGGGTTATTAATTTGCTTATGTATAAGGGTCTTGCGAAAGATCAAAGGTGCAGCCTTGAAAATAACAGAAAACAGGTTATTAAGTCATACCGGAGCTGTTTTGCAATGAATCTGGCGACAATGCTTCGGAGATATGGAGATGATTATTATGAAAGAACCAGCTATTGACATTTCGGTATACCTCGACAGCGAGGGAAAAATAAAGCAATATCCCGCACAGGAAAAGAAAAAGAAGCTTGTGGTAGAGTACCTTGCCGGAAAATTCGAAGAGGACAGGATCTATACCGAGAAGGAAGTGAACGCGATAATAAACCAATGGCACACATTCGGAGACTATTTTATTCTCCGGAGAATGCTGATCGAATACGGGTTCATGGGAAGAAAACCAAACGGAAGCGAGTATTGGGTTATTAAAAGACAAGAGAAAGATGCGGAAACGGCAAATGGATAGAAAAAGAGAGCTCAGGCAAATGTACAAGCAGATGAAGCCGGAAATGGGCATTGTACTCATACGTTCCAGGACCGATAACAAATGCGCCCTGATTGCATCCAAAAATCTGAAGGGCACCGTCAATCGTCTGGACTTCGGATTTGACGACTGCGGCTTTTTGATCAAGGAACTCAGGGAAGCCTGGAAAAGGCAGGGACGCGACTCCTTTGACATTGAGGTTCTGGATAGGCTTGAGTATGACAAGGACGAGTCAAAGACCGACTACACCGAGGAGCTGGAGACGCTGGCCGAAATCTGGAGGGAGAAACTCACGGCGCAGGGCTGTGTATTTTATGAGTGAAGCGGCTGAGGACCGTCAGACCGGGTGCAATCGAAATTACTGTTGACAAAGCGGGGACTCGTGAATATAATAAGAGCAATCAAGCAATAATTCATGTTTAAACCGTTGATTAAGAAGAGTACGTGCCGATTGTCTTTTCCAAGAGAGCCGCAGACGGTGGGATTGCGGTAAAAGAAACGGTTCGGAATGGGCTTATGAGGGCAGGACGAAAGGAGTCTTCAAAGAAGACCTTGATTAGAAGCGGATGCTTCGTCCGAGGGTTCTTTTGCTTCTCCGAGTAATGCCTGACGGGATCTCCGCCCGTTACCAAGGGAGCGCATATGTGTGTATGCGGAATGAGAGGGCTGTTTTACAGCCAATTTAGGTGGCACCGCAGGAGCAATGCTCTTGTCCTATGGAATCCGTCGGATCGTGAGATCCGTAAGGTTCGCTGGACAAGGGCTTTTTTAGTGCCTGCGATGATGGGAGATGGTTTTTATGACAGACGGCTGGTGGCGAAGTTACCGGATATCATAATGGCGGCACGGTTCCGCCGTCAGGCGCTTGCGCCAAAATCATTACTCAACGACACACGCAGAAATCGGAGGTAAGCAATAATGAAACATAAACGTATTCTGAAACTAATAACAGCCATTCTGACTCTTTCAATGCTGTTTGCTCTGGCGGCCTGCAATGAAACCGCACAAAAAAACAGCGGGAAAGGTTCCAATACAAAGATGCTTAAAATCGGAGTCATCCAATACGCACCGCATCCATCCCTTGACAATTGCTATACCGGCCTTCTCGAAGGGCTTAAGGAAGAAGGTTTTGTCGACGGGGAAAACATTAAAATAGACTTCCAGAACGCGCAGGGCGAAATGTCCAACAGCGACATGATAGCCAAGAACATGGTTTCATCGAAGTACGATCTGATCGTGGGCATTGCGACTCCCGCGGCCATGTCCGCATTCGGCGCGGCTAAGGACGCGGATATTCCGGTGGTGTTCACGGCGGTTTCCGACGCCGTTGCGGCGGGAATAGTGGAATCCAATGAAAAGCCCGGCTTCAACGCGACAGGGACATCAGATATCCTTAATCTTGAAGCTCAGATAAAGATGATTCGCGCGTTCCTGCCCAATGCGGCAAAAATCGGCATTATATACACAACAAGCGAACCGAACTCCGTAACACATCTGTCCGAGTTTAAGGAGCTTGCGCCGAAGTATGGATTCGAGGTCGTCGAAGTCGGCGTTACAAACGCCTCCGAGGTGGCGGCTGCCGCAACGACGATCGTTTCCAAAGGTGTGGATTGCATCAACAACTTTACGGACAACAATGTGGTGAACAATCTGTCATCGGTGCTGCATGCGGCCGAAGCCGGCGGCATCCCTGTGTTCGGCTCCGAAGTGGAACAGGTTAAAAACGGGTGCCTGGCATCGGAGAGCATAGATTATGTCAGCCTCGGACGTGAGACGGGCAAAATAGCGGCGGCAATACTCAAAGGCGAGAAGGCTTCCGTGATTCCCGTCAAGCTGATTTCGGACACCACGCCTGTATATAACAAAAAGGTTGCGGAGAAATTGAACATAGCCCTTCCGGAAACCTACGGCCATGCCGAAGATGTAAGCGGTGATCAGGCGGAATAAAGAAGACTTTGTAACAGAAGCACCGCTGCTTTATATGACGTTTTAAACTCTGGAAGGCGGGATATGGTGGACATAATTATCGGACTGATCAGAAACATTCTCGAAGAAGGTCTCATCTATGGCATTATGGCGATGGGTGTTTACATCAGCTACAGTGTCCTGGATTTCCCTGACCTCTCCGTTGACGGGACATTCCCACTCGGCATGTGCGTTACGGCGGCATTGATCACGTCGGGCGCCGATCCGCATATAGCCTGCCTGATTGCGTTTTTATGCGGTGCCGCGGCAGGCTGCGTGACGGGACTCCTCCATGTAAAGCTCGGGATAACCGATCTGCTTTCGGGTATCCTGATGATGACGGCCATGTGGTCCGTCAACCTCGTCATAACTAAGGGAAGCGCCGTCCTGCCGTATTACAATCAGCCCACGATTTTCAACTCGGGCCTGGCGAAGAGCTTTACGGGCGGAGTCTATACATACAGGGTGTTAATCATCGGGCTTATTGCCGCAATGCTTGTCAAACTTACGCTTGACGCCTATCTTAAGACAAAGTCGGGCCTTCTGCTCCGTGCCGTGGGCGACAACCAGCAGTTCGCGACGTCTGTTTCGCGGGATCCCGGAAAGATGAAGATTATCGGCCTCGCCATCGGCAACGGTTGCACGGCGCTTGCGGGCTCGATACTCAGCCAGGTCGGCGAATCCGCCAACATCAACAGCGGCACGGGCATGGTTGTTATGGGGCTTGCTTCGGTCATCATCGGAACGAGCATCTTCAAAAAGTTGAAGTTTCTGAAGCACACGACCATGGCGGTCTTTGGAGCGATACTTTACCGGGCCTGCCTCGTCGCCGCCATGCAGCTCGGGCTCCCGACGAACTACCTCAAGCTCCTGATGGCGGCCATATTTACCGTGGCGCTGGTCTCGAACAACTTCCTTTCAAAAGGGAGGAAAAGGCAAAATGCTGAAACACCAGAGTTCTGACCGATCTTCGCAGGATTTTATCGTGCGGATGGAGCACATCGACAAGACCTTCAACAAGGGAACGGTCAACGAGGTCGTTCTGTTCAGAGATTTCAGCCTGAACATCCGGCGCGGGGAGTACGTAACTGTCGTCGGCAGCAACGGATCGGGAAAAACGACTATGCTGAACATACTTTGCGGAAACACAGGTATCGACCGCGGGCGTATCTATGTCAACGGCAGGGACGTCTGCAGGCTGAAGGAATATCAAAGGGCACGATTCATCGGACGTGTGTTTCAGGATCCGGCCAAGGGCACCTGTCCGAGCCTTACGATCCTGGAAAACATGTCGCTTGCGGACAATAAGGGCTCGGCGTACGGGCTGACCCGCGGCGTGAACAGAAAGAGGATAGACTTTTACCGTTCCCAGCTCGAACTGCTAAAGATGGGACTCGAAGACAAGCTGAACCTGGAGGTAGGCAATCTGTCCGGCGGACAGCGCCAGGCCCTTGCGCTCCTGATTTCCACCATGGTCCCGATAGATCTGCTCATCCTCGACGAGCATACGGCCGCACTCGATCCCCGCTCTTCCGAAACCGTCATGGAGCTTACGAACCGCATCGTCCTGGAAAAGCGAATAACAACCCTGATGGTTACGCATAACCTTCGTTACGCAATTGAATATGGAAACCGCATTATTATGATGCACGCGGGCGAATGCGTGGTAGATGCGGCAGGTCCCGAAAAGGATAAATATGCGGTGGCTGACCTGCTAAAGATATTCAACGAAATCAGCGTTGAATGCGGGAACTGAATTAACTGACAAATGATATTTTAAATAACAGGAATTTTACAAATACTGCTGCATAGGCTGCCGGCGGGCAAATTATTGCCTGCCGGCAGTGTTTGCTTTTGAAATAAAAATAATGGATGCAATACCAGTTAGCGCCGGGCATTAAGGCGATAATTACAATACTGATAACACGTTCAATCTCTGTAACGGAATGCTTTGACGGAACGAGCAATAAGTGGGAAAGATAACCTGAATTCAGGAAAGCCGCGCAGGGAACAATATAGCAAGATATAAAAATCGCGATTTGCTTATTGTTTTCTGTGAAAATTAGTTTTAACTAATTTGGTTTTTAATAGTTAGTGTAACAGTCAGTGGGGCATCAAGTTTTTGTTTTGGAAGGGAGTTAAGCATGGAACAAAAATCAAACGGGAAAGCAATAGGCTCATTGGTCCTCGGAATCATAAGCCTGGTGTTCATTTTCACGGGTTATGGCACTCTGATGGGCATTGTTGCCGGCGTGGTTGGCCTGATTCTCGGCATAAACGCCAGAAAAGAGTCGCCGTCCGGCATGGCGACCGCGGGAATCGTGCTCTCCATAATCGGACTGGGCTTGTGCGTCATAACGTTTGTGGCATGCGTATTGTGTGTCGGAACGTTGGCCTCTATCGGAGCCGGATACTGATCAAAGCGGGTTATATATTTCTGAATATACTCGTCCTCACTCCCGTCACGGTGATATGAAGGCGAGTATAATTTCTGTGGAGGGTTTTTATTGCTTCCTAAGGTTAAGGTGTTTGGTACAGAAGTAGCAATGTATGGGCTTATGATCCTGACCGGATTGGCTGCGGGGATCGTTGCGGCCGTCGCCAGGTCAAAAACAACGGGGCAGAGAAAGGACGATCTTATCTTTGCATCCATATATGGTGCAATGGGAGCGGCGGTTGGCGCTAAAATCCTATATCTGATAACGATACTGCCGGAGATTATTGGAAATCTTGACTATTTGATCGGCCATCCGGATGAAGCATACGCCCTGCTCGGGGGAGGCTTTGTGTTTTATGGCGGGCTTATCGGAGGAGTGGCGGCAATCATGCTTTATTGCAGGCAATACAAGCTGCGTTTTTTCCCTCTGATGGAAGCGCTGATACCGTCCGTCCCGCTGGTTCATGCATTCGGCAGAATAGGATGCTTTTTTGCCGGCTGCTGCTATGGCATCGTGTTTCCGCCGCCGATTGGGCTGTATTTTCACAAATCTCCCGTGGCTCCCCATGATGTGCCGCTTTTTCCTGTCCAATTGCTCGAAGCCGCGCTTAACCTGATTATTTTCGCAGTTCTTTTATATGTCGCTGGGAAGAGAAGGCGACCCGGCTTTGTCTTGGGTTTTTATCTGGTCATGTATACCATAGCGCGCTTTATGCTGGAATATCTCAGGTATGACGAACACAGGGGAGTATATTCCGGGCTTTCGACATCGCAATGGATAAGCGTCGTCCTCTTTGCCGCCGGTTTGATTCTTGCTGCATTTTCTGTGCATGTGAACAGTGAAAACGATAATCAATCGACAATAAGGAAATGATCTCGTCTGTCGGCTATATCGCGGCAAAGATTGTCGACTCAAACGAAACCTTCCAGAATCAGTCCGTCGTTCTGCAGGACATATTAAAATCGCTCGAAGACCTGAACAACATAACCGAGAAGATAGCCGAGAAAGTATAGACTCTTGCGAATTCGCTATAAAATCAGCATATTAGTTTAAGGTTGTTAAATTTCGTAAATCTTGCATTTTTCTGCGAATTATAAATCCCGTACGCATATCGGTCCGTGCGTATAATATGCAAAAATATATACATATCGGTCCGCTTATTGGGTAGATTTCGGAAACAATATGCTCCCCTCATAGGATCCGTGAATACCACGGGTGCCTGAAGGGGAGCATTTATGTTTAATGAATTATTTTAAGATGCGCGTCCTGCCTGCAGGCCGGGCCGGACATCATTCGGTTTTTTCCTTCGGGGTATCTCGGCCTGATGGATTTATGGATTGCCCGACGGACGGCTGCGGATAAATATATGTATCTCCCTTGTAATTATGCAGAACCACATTGTATTCGTCCATCGAAACCACGTAATCGGGATTTATGGGGACCTTGCCCCCGCCGGACGGGGCGTCGATTACAAACTTCGGAACTGCATACCCGGAGATATAGCCGATGATGGATTGCATAATCTCGATGCCTGTTTCTACTCGCGTTCGGAAATGGCCGATACCCTGACTCAGGTCGCACTGGTACAGGTAATACGGCCGAACGCGGGCTTTTACAAGCTTCAGGAGGAGTTCCCTCATGGTTTCCGCATTGTCATTGACGCCGCGAAGTAAAACGCTTTGGTTGCCTAGGGGGATGCCGGCGTCAACGATATCGCCGCACGCCTTGACGGCTTCCGGAGTAACCTCCCGGGGGTGGTTGAAATGTGTGTTTATCCATATCGGATGGTACTTTTTTAGCATGTCGGTGAGGTTCTTCGTTATGCGCATGGGCATTACGACCGGCACGCGCGTGCCTATGCGTATAATTTCCACATGATCGATAGCCCGAAGGCGCGAAATTATTGATTCAAGGGCTTCGTCGCTCAGTGTGAAGGGGTCGCCGCCCGAAAGGAGGACGTCGCGGACCTCGCGGTGCTCCGAAATGTACCGGATGGCGGCGTCGATATCGGACTTACATGTTACGCGGTCGCAGCTTCCGACAACCCTGCGCCTTGTGCAGTGCCTGCAATACATGGCACATTTATGAGTCACCAGGAAAAGAACCCGGTCCGGATACCTGTGAACGATGTTCCGGACGGGGCTGTCGCGTTCCTCGCCCAGAGGGTCCGCCATATCGCACGGAAGAATGCGCGTCTCCTCAATCGAAGGAACCGCCTGCCTGCGGATCGGGCAGTTCGGGTCGTCCGGATCTATAAGGGAGGCGTAATAGGGAGTTATCGCCATTCGAAAGGTTTTAAGGCAAAAGGCTATGTCTTCTTTTTCTTTTTCGCTTAACGGAATGATCTTTTCAAGTTCTTCAACATCGGTTATCCTGTTTTTGAACTGCCATTCCCAGCTGTTCCAGTGCGGGTTGCGGCGCGTTTCGCTGCGGAGTGAATTCCGGGTTTCCATATAATCACTCCTGTCTGATGTAACGAAGCATGCCGTACCTTTTCAGCGCGCTGTTAAGTATGCCGCGCACAAGCTTTTTATATGGCATACCGTTAAATTCGGCAAGCATTGGATAGTCGCTGTATCCGGGAGCAAGTCCCGGAAGCGGGTTGATTTCAATAAAGTGGAGTTCTCCGTCTCCGGAGAGCCTGAAATCTATTCTGGAAAAATCTTTACAGCCCAGGGCATTGTAGACTGTGCGAGCCGTATTTACAATTTCTTTGCTCAGTTCGTCGCTGATCTTTGCCGGGCACTCGTAAGAAATAAACTCGCTGTAGTTCTGCTTTACGTTGTAGCTGTAGATGTTATATGGATTGCCGCGGTTACGATAGACAATCTCCATCGGGGCAAACACCGTCGTTTCGCTTCCGTTCCCCAGTATTCCGACCGTAAATTCCCGGCCGTCTATGTATTGCTCGACGAGCATATCCTCGTGATAGAGACTGATATTCCGGGACAGAACTTCCCGGAGTTCTCCGGCGTTACCGACAACGGCCGCATCGGTGATTCCCTTGCTTGACCCTTCCGCGTTGGGCTTGACGATCGCCGGAAATGGGAACCGGTTCGGAAACCCAGCCTGGTTCAATGATACGACGCGGTATTTCGGGGTTCTGACGCGGCTTTGCGCGAGAAGCCTTTTTGTCAGCGCCTTGTCGAGAGATATTGCAAGTGTCGTTGCGTCCGAACCGGTGAAGGGTATGCCGAGAAAATCCAGTATCGCGGGGACCTGCGCTTCGCGCGCCCTGCCGGATGATCCTTCGGCGATGTTGAAGACGATGTCGGGCTTTCGGGAAAGAAGCTTTCCGAACATATCCTCCGTGGCTTCTATCGTATCGACCTGCCAACTGCCGCCTTCAAGCGCGTCTTTGATGGCATTCACCGTCCCGATATTGTCATATTCTGCTTCACTGTCGTCCGCTTCTGATTTATTGCCTTTTTTCAGGTTGTATACCAACCCTATTCGGAGAGGGGGGAAAGGATCCGACCCGGCAATCTCCTCCATAAACACACCTTCTTTTTATAGTTTAATTCAGGGCTTTAGAGCTTCTCTGAAATCAAATGAAGTGTAGTCCCTTAACATACCGTTGTCAATAGCGAATCGGCGTATAAATCCTGTATTTTCCCGATTTGGCACAATTGTTGAAAAACGGGGGAAATCACCCGCGGCAGTGGTCATTTTGACCAACCGGACGCTCTTTGTTCCGCACATGAATAAAAAGCGCCCGGCCTGATGCCGGACGCCGGAATGGCTTACTCGCCGCGCTTTTCGCGCGCCATTGCTTCGTCCCTTATCTCTTTGCGGAAGCCTTCGAGCGCACGCTCTCTTCTCTTGTTTTTTTCAATCAGGTCTTCCTTCATTTTCGGGTCGTCCGTTTTTTCGATCATTTCTTCCGCGAGCTCCATGTTATGAATCGTGTGGTTGATATTCTTCTGGATCCTTTCGACATTATCGCTGCGGTCGTCGGGATTCGGTTTCATGTGATTGCACCCTTTCTCCTCGGATATATTTACGGACACTACCTTATTATTTTCATTTCAGAAATTATTATGAACGCTGTTTTTGCGAAACCCGTCATAAGCGTATAACGACTATGAATTTTGGATATTATTACATTGAAACACCGTATGGAAAGGCAAATACCGGCTGATAATGCCTTTCCGAATGAAATGCCGGAGAAAGGAAATCGCTATGTCGAAAGCAAGCAGGGAAAAGAAGAAAAAGGCCGTGAAAGCCGCTTCTCAGAAAAACGGACAGAACGAACGGCAAAACAAGGACGGGAACACCCAATAAACGAGGGCGGACAAGAACCCCCGGAATCGGAGGCTGCAATGGGTCAGGACAATAAGATGAAAAGCACAAAAAACCGAAAGAAGACGGACGGGAAATTCCGCTCGAAGCATATCAAGCACGATCCGCAGGCCGAAAGCGCGAGGTCTGAATTCGGATTGACAAACAATAAGACCGATGGCGACCGGTAATGCGGACCGGCAGTTGTTTCAGGAACTTGAAAGGCATCTCCTGAAAGACAAAAAACCCTCGCAATATCTCGGGTCCATTATCGACCGCCCGGAAATGCGGGAGTATCCGTTCAGCATGCTTCTGAAGCTGCGTTCGACGGATCAGAATCCAGCGTATCATCCGGAGGGAAACGTATGGAACCACACGCTTCTTGTTGTGGACCGCGCCGCTGAAATAAAAGGGAGAAGCGGGGAGCCGAGGGCGTTTATGTGGGCGGCCCTTTTGCACGATATAGGCAAACCGGATACGACGCGGCTCAGAAAAGGGAGAATTACCTCATATGATCACGACAGGGTGGGCGCAAAGCTGGCCGCCGAGTTCCTGGGCGTCTTCATGGACGACAAAGAATTCATCGGCAGGGTTTCCAATCTTGTCAGATGGCACATGCAAATTCTTTTTGCGATGAAGGACAGCCGGTTCCGGAATTTGGAGGAGATGTCGCAAAGCACCGACATCGGGGAGATTGCGCTGCTCGGATTGTGCGACCGCCTCGGGAGGTCCGATGCCGACGAGGGGCGCGAGAGGGAAAATGTTCGTAAGTTTATCGAAAAATGCTGCTCCGAGCTTAATATTTGCTTGGATTTGGGAGGCATCTGAGTCCAGATGTCTTTTTTCCTGTCTCCGCTTTTAACGGCAATGGCTTTGCGGTTAGCCCGGCCGGAGTCATTTCGGTGAATGAGGTCATTCGCCGTCCGGCATGTTTGCGCCAGACAGCAAGCCGGGACCGGCTTTGCCGTCCCATCTGTTGAAGTAGCAGGGATAAGAGGTTCCGCATCTGCGGCATTCGAGATACTGATATGTTCCTTTTTGTTCGCGGCTGTCATACAAAAAGGGGAGAAATTCCGTTTCGTTTTTAGAGCCGGGAACGCCCGACCGGGGATTTATGACGTAAGAGTAAACATAGGTGGCTTCGTGTTTCAGTATGATGCTGTCCGAGCCGCACGCAGGGCAGACAAGAGGTTTATTGCGATACATAAATGCCCGCTCCTTTCGTCTTTCGGAAAATATTTTTGCCGGCAGAGCGAAATTCATGCAGGCTCATATACAACAGGCGCATATGCGGGCGCAAAAAAGACCACCGGCTTTGAGGCCTTGCCTCTGCCGGCGGTCTGTCGGTTAATTATTTAGAAAATCGAGAATGTAAGGAACAGTGTGGACATAAGCGAGGAGACGAGGGATACGACGGTAATCTGCGTATTGATCGAGGGGCCTGCGGTATCCTTGAAGGGATCGCCGACGGTGTCGCCGACAACCGCGGATTTGTGTGCTTCGGAACCCTTGCCGCCCTCATGGCCGGACTCGACGTATTTCTTGGCGTTGTCCCAGAGCCCGCCCGCATTGGACATAAACAGTGCGAAGAGCAGTCCGCTTACGATGTTTCCTGCAAGGAATCCGCCGATCGCCTGTACGCCTCCGATGAAGCCGACGGCGAGGGTGGCGATGATTGCCATAAGGCCGGCGGGGATAAGCTCCTTGATGGCTCCCACGGTAGCAATCTCAATGCACTTGTCGTATTCGGGCTTTACGCCTTCCTTGCCTTCCTTCAGGCCGAGGATTTCCTTAAACTGACGGTGAATTTCGGAAACCATTCTCTGAGCGTTGCGGTCGACGCCAAGCATGAGCATTGCCGAGAAGACGATCGGAATCGCGGCGCCGACGAGAAGTCCGAAGAACACCATGGGGTTCATGATGTCGAAGCCTGTAAGTCCGGGGACATTAAGCTCGGCCGCGGCCGTGTTGACTTCGCTCATAAACGCGCCGAGCAGAGCGATAACCGTAAGGCCGGCGGCGGCAATTGCGAAGCCCTTGGTGACGGCCTTGACGGTGTTTCCGGCGCTGTCAAGCTCGTCCGTTACGTCGAGAGCCTTGTCGCCGAGATCGCCCATTTCGACAAGGCCTCTTGCATTGTCGACGATCGGGCCGTAAGCGTCGTTGGAAATAATCATTCCGACAATGGAGAGCATTCCGACGGCCGACATGGAGATACCGAACATAGCATATCCGTCGCCAATGGGATCGCAGAGTTTATAAGCCGCGAGAGCCGCAAACGCAATACCGATCATTGAGGGAAGAATGCTCAGCATGCCGTATGATATGCCGGAGAGAATCGTAAAAGCGGGTCCGGATTTGGAAGCTCTGGCCACATAATGTACAGGGTTTTTGTTATCGTCGGTAAAGTAGTTGCTGGCGATACCGATAATAACGCCGACAAGAAGACCGACGATGCACGCGGCCCAAATGCGCCACTGGAAATTAAACACATAAGTAGCGGCGGCAGTGAGGACGATATATATTCCTGTAGTGACATAAGTGCTGCTGTTCAGGGCTTTTGTGGGGTTGCCGTTTTTACCGATGCGCGCGGTGGCAACGCCGATGATAGATGCAAGCAGTCCCAGGGCCGCAAAGCAGAACACCATGCTGGTATTAACCGCGGCGCCTGTAAGTCTATCGAGGCCGACGGCCATAACGAGAGCGGCCGCCATGGATGCGACGTTGGAGTCGAAAAGGTCGGCTCCCATACCAGCGCAGTCGCCGACGTTATCGCCGACATTGTCCGCAATAACGGCAGGGTTGCGCGGATCGTCCTCGGGAATTCCGAGTTCAACCTTGCCGACAAGGTCCGCGCTGATATCGGCGGTTTTTGTAAAAATGCCGCCGCCGGCTTTCGCAAAGAGGGCAAGCGAGCTTGCGCCGAAGCTGAAGCCGAGAAGTGCGGTGGTATTATTGGTGAAAAGCATAACGGCGGTTACGCCAAGGAGGCTTGCGCCGACAACGGCCATGCCCATGACGGCGCCGCCGCGGAAACCGGCCATGAACGAGGGCTTGATCCCGTTCTTCGCCGACTCGGCAGCTTTTACGTTTGCTATTGTCGCGACCTGAATGCCTATTTTCCCGGCAATGGCGGAAAATACGGTGCCGGCTATATATGCGACGGCCATAATAATGTTCTCAACAAAGTTGCCTTTCCAAATGGGGCTCGGCAGGAAAACAAGTATTAAAACGGCCACTACGCCGGCGAAACGGGCGAGAACTTTGTACTCCTTCCTAAGGAATGTGTTGGCGCCCTGGCGGATCAGCTGTCCAACTTCCGCGACCTTTTTATTTGAGGAGGGCTGTTTCTTAACCCAGGTGTATAGCCATCCAGCAAACAGAAATGCGGCAATTGAAATAACAGCTGAGAAGATTAAGAACTTCAACATGTTAAATCAAACACCTCTTTTATTAGTTTTCGCAAAACCTGCATAAATTCGCGAAATCGATTGACATGATATCATAATTCGCTGGTGATTTCAATAAAAAGATTCTATAAGGTTGAGAAATAAATGGAAGTAAAATAATTGCAAATTAACTGTCCGTTTTATCGGACAATTAATGCCGTATAATTGAGGCATGAAGGACAATGAAGGAGGTTCCGTATGGATTTCAAAATAATTAACGTTAAAGGGCATATCGAAGTGTTCGACGGAAAGGGAAGGTTTCTCTTTTCCGCAGATTCCGAAGCCGAAGCCAGAGACGAATTACAAAACACAGATATGCTTTTTGACATGGAGTAATCTGATTTGCCGGCCGCATGGCCGCGCCGCTGAAAGCTCCCGGTTTTCCGGGGGCTTGTTTTCCATTTCAGTCCAGATTATGAATATTTTTTATTGAAAAAAGGCAAGATTGTTAAAATAATCACAGAAAAATATTATTTTTGGGAAAGATTTCTTTGTGATGTAATTGACAAGCAATTGCGGGATATGCTATTATTAAGCCACAAAAAAAAGGAGGACTCGATTTGAAGAGTATTGTAATCCTTGGCGCGGGATATGCGGGTATCCTGACGGCTAAAAAGCTTGCTAAGAAATTTAAAAAGGACGACAGCGTCCGTATAACCATTATAGATAAAAACCCTTTCCATACAATGCTTACCGAGCTTCACGAGGTCGCTGCGGGGCGTGTGGATGAAGAAAGCATTAAAATAAGCCTGAAAAAGGTCTTTGCCGGAAGAAAAGTCGACGTGAAGCTTGACACCGTCACTTCAATAGATTTTGACAATAAGACGGTTATTGGCACCGTGTCAAGCTATACCTATGATTTTCTGGTTCTGGCCGCCGGCTCGAAGCCGACTTTTTTTGGCGTCCCCGGAGCGGAAGAGTACTCCTTTAAGCTTTGGTCATACGATGACGCGATTCTGCTGAGGGAACATATTTTAAACTCATTCAGAAAAGCCGCCCGTGAAACCGATCCCGCCGAGAAAAAAAAGCTGCTGACTTTCTACATCGTCGGCGCCGGGTTTACCGGTGTCGAGATGGCGGGAGAGCTGGCGGAATATGTCCCGTTTCTCTGCGAAAAATTCGAAATCGACATAAATGACGTAAGGATCGTAAACGTCGACGTACTGCCCAGAGTCGTCCCGATCCTGACTGAGAAACTCTCGCAAAAGACCGAGAAGCGGCTGCGCAGGATGGGTGTCGAAGTGATGCTCAATACTTCGGTCGTCGGCATCGGAGGCGACTTTATTGAGCTTAAGAAAGATGAAAAGGTAACACGAAATACGGCGGGGACCGTAATTTGGACCGCAGGAATCGAGAGCGCGGACATCACCAGCAAAGCGGCCGGTGTTTTGCAGTCCGCAGGCCGCGGCCGCATAAAAACAGACGAATTCTGTCGTTCCCTGGATAGGGAAAACGTATATATAGCCGGCGATAACATGTTCTATATCCCGGAGGGCGAGAAGGCTCCCGTACCGCAGATGGTAGAAAACTGCGAGCAATGCGCCGATAATATCGCTCACAATATCACGGTGGCGATCACGGGGAAAGGCAAGATGGAACCATACAAGCCGTCGTTCCACGGTGTGATGGTAAGCATCGGCGGCCGCTATGGGGTCGCGAGGGTGGGACTGCCCAACATGATGTTCAGCCTTCCCTCCTTCCTTGCGATGCTTGCGAAGCATTTCATCAACATCATTTATTTCGTACAGGTTCTCGGATGGAATAAGATCTTCAGCTATGTCAAGCATGAGTTCTTTACTATCCGCAACTGCAGGAGCTTCGTCGGCGGTCATTTCTCAAACCGTACGCCCAGTTTTCTGCTGGTGCCTTTGCGGATTTGGCTCGGAGCCGTGTGGCTCTTTGAAGGAATACACAAAATAATAGAAGGATGGTTTGCTTCGCCGAAGCTCACCGGCTTTTTCGGAGGCGCGGAAGCCTGGTATAACAACATAATTAACGGTGTGGCCGACGCAGCAAGCGGAGCCACAGGTGCTGCGGCGACGCAGGCTGTCGCCGACACGGTAACGGCTGCGACCGGTGCCGTCGCCGACGCGGTAACTGCTGCGACCGGAGCTGTCGCAGAAACGGCAAGATCCGTGGGAGAAGTAATATTCAATATAAATTGGCTTGGACTCTTCAAGACCATATTTGTAAGCGGAACGGAGCTCTCTGCTGCGACACTAAGCGATCTCGCGTTCAAGCTCGATGTCCCGCTTATGAACCAGTTCATCAAGAAGCTCATCCTTCCGTATGACGGAGTTCAGCTGTTCATGCAGGGCTTCATAGTCGTCGCGGAAATATTGATAGGTCTTGCCCTGATCGGCGGCCTTTTCACCACGCCCGCATCAGCATTTTCACTGGTTTTGCAGTTCATGTTTGTATGCACCACCGGCCTGTACCTGGGTACCTTCTGGATGATCTTCGCCGCGGTCGCTGTTCTTATCGGCGGAGGCAGAGTATTCGGACTTGATTACTGGGTAATGCCCTGGCTGAAAAAGCTCTGGAAGAGACTACCTATAGTAAGGAAGAGCTATTTATATAATGACTAACATTGAGACAAACGGCAACCTCGATCACTTAACATATAACGAAGCTTTCGAACTGATGAGGGAAGAGGTGGACAAAGCGCTGTCCTCTTCTCCCTCCCTCATTCGGAAGTATACCGAGCACCTGAAAGCCACGAGAGGCAAGTTCATCAGGGCGATGTCGCTGCTTGCCTGCGCCCAGAAAAGCGACAATCTCATTCATCGCGACGCCGTTCTGTTTGCGGCCGCGATCGAGATATTCCATCTTGCGACCCTCGTGCACGACGATGTGATCGATAACGCGGAGCTGCGCCGGGGAGCGGTCACGCTCCAGAAAAAGTTCGGAAGGAAGACCGCCGTCATCTGCGGCGACTATCTGTTCAGCGTCGCGCTGAAAATCGCGTCTTCCGTTTCGGACAGGAAAAAGTACATCGACATCGAGCTTCCCGACTATATTTCGCGCATCTGCCTGGGCGAGCTTAACCAGCACCTCGAGAACGGGAATCTTGACATCTCGGTTTATAAATACCTGAAAATCATATCGGGGAAAACCGCGGCTCTTTTCGAGGCGTCCTTTTTTGCGGGAGCAATCCTTTCCGAGGACGAGGACAGGACGCGCCGCGAATATATGCGCCTTGGACGCTATATAGGAATGATTTTTCAGCTGACCGACGACTGCATCGATTACGAAGAAACCGAGATAACGGCAAAAAAGCCGGTGCAATCCGATTTCGAACAGGGCGTCATAACCCTTCCTCTGATTTACACATTCTCCAGCGTCGAAGGCTTCAAGCAGAAAGCCGAAAGCAGCAAAATCAGCCGGGAGGAACTGACAAGCGTCGTCAGGAGCGCAGGCGGCATCTCGTTTACCAGAAAGCTCGCGCAAAAATACTATGATAAATCTATCGAAATCCTTAACCGACTGAAGCTTACCGAAACGAAGCATGCCATGCTTGCGGAAATTCTTGACAGGGCATTCTACGGCGTAAAGAAGAAGTAGGGGGGAGAAATTGGCTGCGAAGTTTCTAAAGTATGTGGAGATCATGACAAAGATAACAAGCACATTCGCATTTGCCATGACGCTCGCTTATCTCTGTTACATCGGGGTGCCTGTAAATCTCCGCCTGTCGCTTATCTTTTTCGCGGGCATGTTCCTTTTTGACCTCACCACAACCGCCATAAACAACTACATCGACACAAAAACCAACGATCAGCAGCTTCAGTTCAAACGCAAAACCGCGAAAGCCATCATCTTTGTTCTCTTCGGAATCAGTACGGCTTTTGGACTGTATCTCGCTTATCTGACCGACGCCGTTGTTTTGGTCCTCGGCGCCATATGTTTTTTATTCGGCGTTTTCTATACCTTCGGCCCGATCCCGATCTCCAGAATGCCCCTTGGCGAACTCTTTTCCGGCTTCTTCTATGGGGTAATGATACCGTTTATTCTCCTTTATATAAATATGCCGGAGGGTTATTATCTGACGGTCGATTTAAGCCTCAATTCGATATTCATTGAGCTGCAGAACATTCCTCTGGCTTCGTTTTTGCTCCTGACGATCGCACCCTTCTGCACAACTGCGAATATAATGCTCGCAAACAACATATGCGACCTCGAAAAAGACATAGCGGTAAAACGATATACTCTCCCATATTACCTGGGAAAGAAAAATTCTCTCAGATTGTTTGCGGGCCTCTATTATGCGATATATGTGTCGATAATTATGATGGTCGCCTTCAGGATATTGTCGCCTGTAAGCCTGTTAACCCTTCTGACTGTTTTCCCCGTCCAGAGGAATATCGGAACATTCTTTAAAAAGCAGGATAAGGCCGAAACTTTTATAATGGCCATCAAAAACTTCATAATTATAATGGCGGCACACACAATACTGATTTTTATCGGCAGATGGTTCGCTTTCTGACGGCCGGCGTGATTTGATTAATGAAAGAATTGAAATTTTTTAAAAAGACAGATATCATCGTCATATTGATTATCGCGACAGTCGGTCTGGCGGCATTGGCCGGATATCGGCTGATTGCCCGGGAAAAGCCTGCGGTTGCCGAAATTTACTACTATTCCGATCTGATAGCTTCAATTAACCTGAACGAGGGAGAGGAGCGCGCCTTTTCGATCCCGCAAAAACCGAACGTCATTCTTCACCAGTACCCGGACGGAAGCATCTGTTTCGAAGAGTCTGATTGCCCCGATAAAGTATGCATCCACACGGGGAAAATCAGCATGGTCGGACAAAGCGCCGCCTGTCTTCCCAACGGGATTATAGTAAAAATAGTGCCTGCCGGTGAACGCGACCCCGACGATCCCGATATCGTGGTCGGCTGGCATGACGCTGCAATGGACAGATAATGCGATGGATAAAAAACTAAAGGATTACAGGGAATCAATAGAGTCAAATAAAACGAAATCCCTTGTGCTTATGGCGCTGCTTTTTGCGCTTGCACTTGTCCTCTCAATTGTGGAAAACCTCTTGCCGCCCGTTGTCCCTTCCGTTCCCGGAGTAAAATTCGGGCTTTCGAACATAGCGGTGATGTACGCGCTTTTTTTCCTGCGGAAGCGGCAGGCGTTTTTGATCGCTTTGCTCAAGGCATTGTTTGCCGCCGTCACAAGAGGCGTGATCGCAGGCATCCTGAGCCTTTCCGGAGGGGTGCTGTCCCTTGCGGCGATGATATTGCTCATGCTTCTCTTCGGAGAAAGGATATCATATCTATTAATAAGCGTCGCAGGCTCCATATTTCACAATATCGGCCAGCTTGTTGCCGTCGCGTTCATATACACGTCGATCTACACGTTTGCGTATTTCCCCGTTCTTCTTATCTCAGGGCTTGCCGCGGGAACCGCGACCGCCACATTACTCAGGCTTATTATTCCTGCTTTAAAAAAGCTTGGATAATAAAATAAATCTAAATTTACAGCACACATGGAGGAATTTCAATGAAGAAAGTTTTCGCACTGGCACTATGCATACTTATGGCTGTTTCTCTGTTCGCCGGATGCAATGCCAATACTCAAACCAAAGACGATGCAGTCAAGACGGGTCTGGCTGTCATCACATCCACCAAAAGCTCGAAGGACGCTTCGGCGGATGCCGACGGAGTCGGACAGGTCGACTCTGTGGTAGTAGCCGTCAACGTTGACAAGAACGGCAAAATCGTTGCCTGCAAAATCGACACAGCCCAGACAAAAATCAAGTTCTCCGCAGACGGTAAGATCACAACCAATCTGGCTACCGAGTTCTTGTCAAAGCAGAGCCTTAAAGAAGATTACGATATGAAGAAAGCCTCCGGCATCGGCAAGGAATGGTATGAGCAGGCAAACGCTTTTGCCGAATATGTTACCGGAAAGACTATCAATGAAGTTAAGGGAATCAAGCTGAATGAACAGGGAGTTCCCACAGAGGCAGACCTTGCATCATCCGTTACAATTCATGTAAACGATTACATTAAGGCTATCGAAAAAGCTGTTACCAATGCCAAGGATTCAGGCGCAAAGGCATCCGACAAGCTTAGCCTCGGTGTCATCACCAATGCCGGCAAATCGGCCGATGCCACGGCTGAAAAGGACGGCGTCGCTCAGGCATATACCTTCTACGCTGCCGTAAACTTCTCGTCCGACGGCAAGATCACAAGCTGCACGATCGACGCTTCCCAGACGGATGTCACTTTCGACACCACAGGTAAAATTACATCCGATATAAACGCCACCAATTATCAAACAAAGGTTGAGCGCGGCGACGCTTACGGCATGAAGAAATCTTCGGGTATCGGCAAAGAGTGGTATGAGCAGTGTGAAGCTTTCGCTAAATATACTGTCGGCAAGACTGCCGCCCAGGTCGCCGGTATTGCCATCAACGAAAAGGGCGCTCCGGCCGATGCGGATCTCGCAAGCACCGTAACCGTCAGCGTTGCGGATATGATCAAGGTCATCGAAATCGCATCTGAAAACGCGAAATAAAGTGAACGATGCCCTCGGTCATCGAGAAACCATCTGAAAACGCGAAGTAAAAGGAAACGATGCCCTCGGTCATCGAAATCGCATCTGAAAATGCGAAGTAAAAGGAAACGATGCCCTCGGTCATCGAGAAACCATCTGAAAACGCGAGGTAAAAAACCGATGACCTTGGTCATCTGAATCACCACAGCGAATGAAAAGCTAAAAGCAAACCTAAAGAAGTAAAAAACTGAAAAGGGGCAGTGTTTATACTGCCCCTTCCCGTTTAGAGGTGTGAGTTGATTAGAAAGTCAGTTTTCATATTGCCAATAATCCTGACGGTCGCACTTTTCCTGACATCATGCGCCTCCGAGCCGAAGCGCTTTGAGGCCGAGTTTTTGCAGCTTTTCGACACGAAGACAACAATTATCGGATATACCAAAAGCAAGGAAGACTTTGCCGACAAGGTCCGGGTCATTTACGACAATCTGAAAGCCTACCATGAGCTATATGATATTTATAACGATTACGACGGAATCAACAACATAAAAACCATAAACGACAACGCCGGAATTTCCCCCGTAAAGGTCGACCGGAAAATCATTGACCTGCTGCTCTTTGCAAAGGAAGCATACGAAATGTCAAACGGCAAGGTTAACGTGGCTTTCGGAGCAGTCCTAAAAATATGGCACGATTATCGTGAGGCAGGCATTGAAAATCCGGATGAGGCTTCCATCCCTCCGATGGAGTTATTGACTGCGGCTGCCGGGCATACCGACATCAGCAAAATGATTATCGACGAGGAAGCTTCAACGGTGTACCTGGAGGATCCCGAAATGAGCCTTGACGTAGGGGCCATTGCAAAAGGCTATGCCACCGAGATGGCGGCGAGGATTGCCGAGGAAATAGGGTTTACCAATGCTTCGATCAGCGTCGGGGGGAATGTGCGCACCATAGGCGACAAAGGCGGGAAGCTCGGGAAGTGGAATGTGGGAGTGCAGAATCCCGACCGTGATAGTGAACCGAAGAATCTGGTCCTGCTGAGCATATCCGACTTGTCACTGGTTACAAGCGGCAACTATGAGCGCTATTACATGGTGGACGGGATGAGATACCATCATATAATCGATCCTGAAACGCTCATGCCTGCTTCTTACTTTACCGCCGTAACAGTTTTGACTCCGGATTCGGGATATGCCGACGCGCTTTCCACCGCGGTTTTCAACATGCCGTTTGAAGAAAGCCTGGCTTTTGTGGAAAGCCTGGAGGATGTCGAGGCGCTTTGGGTTATGCCCGACGGCGAACTTCGCTTCAGTTCGGGTTTTCAGTCATACATCAAAAACTAGCCGCATGGGGACGGCATACGAGAATCAACAAGGTTATCATAAACCAGGGGACAGTTCTTCCGCAGGTTGTACCAAACAGAAGAATTGTCCCCTTCTTAAGTTCCCTTGTTGCGTTTGCCGGGTTAATTAAACAAAAGAAACGTCCCCGCGTTGATTAATGCAATCTGTCGCGGATAGCGGCACCCATGTCTTTTGTGCCGACTGCAGGCAAGCCGCCGGCAATGTCTGCGGTGCGGAATCCGTCATTGAGAGCGGCGATTACCGCCTGTTCTATTGTGTCCGCCTCTTTTTCGAGGTTGAATGAGAGACGGAGCATCATGGCGGCTGAAAGGATCGTGGCGATCGGGTTTGCCATGTCGCGACCGGCTATGTCCGGGGCCGAGCCGTGGATCGGCTCGTAAAGGCCGCGCGTCCCGCCGCCGAGGCTCGCGGAGGGAAGCATGCCGATCGAACCGGTGATCATGCTGGCTTCGTCCGAAATTATGTCCCCGAATGTGTTTTCGGTGACGATTACGTCGAATTGTCCCGGGTTTCGGACGAGCTGCATGGCGGCATTGTCTACAAGCATATCCGAGTAATCCACATCCGGATAATCGTCCTTTATCCTGTGCATGACCTCGCGCCATAAGCGGGAGGATTCCAGCACGTTGGCCTTGTCCACGCTGACAAGCTTTTTCCTTCGTCTGCGGGCAAGCTCGAATGCGGTGCGGCCGATGCGCTCTACTTCCTTCTCGCTGTAGATCATTGTGTCATAGGCCGCTTCGCCCATATCCGGCGTCTGTTTGCGGCCTCTTTCACCGTAATACAGGCCGCCTGTTAATTCGCGGACAACAACCAGATCGAGGCCGCCGGAAGTTATGGAATCCTTTAGCGGACATGCGGACCGGAGAGCGGGATAAAGGATGGCCGGGCGAATGTTTGCATAGAGTCCCAGAGCGCTGCGAAGACCGAGCAGCGCTTTTTCAGGCCTTAAGTCGCCGGGCAGGTTGTCCCATTTGGGGCCGCCTACCGCGCCGAGAAGCACGGCGTCGGCTTTCAGGCAGGCTTCGACCGTCTCGTCGGGGAGCGGATGGCCGAGTTTGTCGATCGCAGAGCCGCCGGCTACGGTTTCGTTATATTTGAAGGAGTGGCCGTACAGGTCTCCGATCCTGTTTAGAACGGCCACGGCTTCATTAACGATATCGGGGCCTATTCCGTCACCCTTGACAAGTGCAATATTAAATACTGCCATGCTTGACCTCCTGTGGTATTTTGTGTTCCTGTGATTGCCGGATATAAAATCCCCTGATATGACTTTGCGATCCCGGAGATCATTCCTGCCTTGATTTTATATAATTGAACAGTCCGCCGGAGTTGATAATGTTCTGGATGAAAGGCGGGAAAGGCGAAGCATCATAGGTTTGGCCGCGGGTAAGGTTTTCGATTTTGCCGGTGTCGAAATCGACGCTGACCAGATCGCCGTTCTGAATCGCCTCCGCCGCGGACTCGCACTCGACGATCGCAAGGCCTGTGTTGATTGCGTTGCGGTAAAAGATTCGGGCAAAGCTTTTCGCGATAACGCAGGAGATTCCGCTTGCCTTAATCGCTATGGGCGCGTGCTCGCGGGAGGAGCCGCAGCCGAAGTTCCTGCCGCCGACGATAATGTCTCCGGGCTTTACGGACTTTGAGAAATTCTTGTCTATATCTTCCATGCAGTGGGAAGCAAGCTCGGCGTGGTCGGTCGTGTTAAGATATCTTGCGGGTATGATAACGTCGGTATCAACGTTGTCGCCGTATTTAAAGACTGTTCCTGTCGCTTTCATGAGGCACCTCCGAATGTTCTGTTGGATTAGAGCGTGTCCGGCGCGGCAATATATCCTTTGATGGCGGAAGCGGCCGCCACGGCGGGGCTTGCAAGGTAAACCTCCGATTCGGGGTGGCCCATTCTGCCGACGAAGTTGCGGTTCGTGGTGGCGACGGCCCTCTCGCCCCTGGCGAGAATGCCCATGTGGCCGCCCAGACAGGGGCCGCAGGTCGGTGTGCTTACGGCGGCGCCCGCATTTATGAAAATATCAAGGAGACCTTCCCGCATGGCGTCGAGATATATCTGCTGCGTGGCGGGAATTATCAGTACGCGCACGCCTTTTTTCACCCTGCGGCCTTTCATTATCTCCGCGGCAATGCGGAGATCGCTGAGCCTGCCGTTTGTGCAGGAGCCGATTACCACCTGGTCGATCTCCACATGCCCCGCGCCTTCGACTTCGCGGGTGTTGGACGGAAGGTGAGGGAACGCGACGGTCGGCTTGAGCGCGGAGAGGTTGATTTCGTAAACCTCGTCATATACGGCGTCATCGTCGGCTTCATAGGACGTGAAAGGCCTGTTTGCGCGGCCTTCGACATAGGAGAGCGTGACGTCGTCCACGGGGAAAATGCCGTTTTTGGCGCCGGCCTCGATGGCCATGTTTGCGATCGTGAATCGGTCGTCAATCGACAGGTGGGCAATACCGTCGCCGAAGAATTCCATAGATTTGTAAAGGGCGCCGTCAACGCCGATCATTCCTATGATATGGAGGATTATGTCCTTCCCGGATACCCAGCCCTGCGGCTTGCCTTTAAGGACAAACTTCAGGGCGGAGGGGACCTTCAGCCACGTGCGCCCGGTCGCCATGGCCGCGGCTATGTCGGTGCTGCCCATTCCGGTTGAGAAAGCGCCGAGCGCTCCGTAGGTGCAGGTGTGGGAATCGGCGCCTATTACAAGCTCGCCGGGGGCCACGAGGCCTTTTTCGGGGAGAAGCGCGTGCTCGACTCCCATTTCGCCCACGTCGTAATAATTTGAGATGCACATGCTGCAAGCGAATTCGCGCACCTTTTTGCACTGTTCCGCAGCTTTGATATCCTTGTTGGGAGTAAAGTGGTCCATGACAAGAGATATTTTATCCTTGTCGAAAACGCTTTTCATTCCGGCCTTTTCAAATTCGACGATGGATACCGGGGCCGTTACGTCGTTTGCAAGAACCATGTCGACCGGCACTTCTATGAGCTGTCCGGCGGCGACGCTTTCAAGGCCCGCATGGGCCGCCAGTATCTTTTGAGTCATTGTCATTGGCATTGCGACTGACCTCCATCCGTGTCCCTGTGTTTTTTGTCGCGATCCTTGAGCAGTTTGTATTCTATTGAATCAACAAGCGCTATCCAGCTTGCTTCGATAATGTCGGTCGATACGCCGACGGTGGACCATACGTCCTCGCCGTCGGTCGAGGTAATGAGGACGCGGACCTTTGCCGCCGTAGCCTTCTGGGGATCCAACACGCGGACCTTGTAGTCTGTGAGATGGGACTTGCGAAGCTCGGGATAAAAAACCTCCAGCGCTTTGCGGAGCGCGCTGTCAAGGGCATGGACGGGTCCGTCCCCTTCGGCGGCGGTTATTTCCTCCTTGTCGCCGACGCGGATTTTTATTGTCGCCGACGAATTATACCCCTCGCGCACGGGCTTTTCACCGATGATTTTGAAGTTTGCAAGCTCGAAAAAGGGCTGATATTGCTTAAGCTGCCTTCTTATCACCAGATCGAAGCTTGTTTCGGCCGCGTCGAACTGGTATCCCTCATACTCAAGCTCCTTAAGCTTATCTATAATGGCTTTGGTTTCCGGAGAGTCCTTGCAGAGGCCGGGGCAGATTTCCCTGAGCTTCTGCATGACCGAAGTGCGGCCGGCCATTTCCGACATCAAAAACCTCCGGTTGTTGCCGACGACGCGCGGATCTATGTGTTCGAACGAGCGCGACACCTTGCTTACGCCGTCCGCATGCATTCCCGCCTTGTGGGCGAAGGCGCTGTTTCCGACATAAGGTTCGTTTCCATGTATTTGTATGTTGGAAATTTCCGCAATATAACGGGCGGTTGAAGTCAGCTCCGCCATGCTTGACTCCGGGAGGCATTCGTATCCCAGCTTAAGCTGCATATTGGGAATGACCGTGCTGAGGTTCGCGTTTCCGCACCGTTCGCCGAAGCCGAGAAACGTGCCCTGAATGTGCCTTGCTCCGGCTTCCGCGGCCGCAATGGAGTTTGCTACCGCGCAACCCGTGTCGTTATGGCAATGGATGCCGATCATTGTATCAATCCTTCCCATAACCGCGGACGTTATATCTTTTACCTCGCTTGGGAAGCACCCGCCGTTTGTATCGCAAAGGACGATGCATGAGGCTCCTCCTCTGCGTGCGGCTTCGAGAGTTGTCATGGCGTATTCGGGATTCGCCTTGTAGCCGTCAAAGAAATGCTCGGCATCATATATTACTTCCCTGCCGTTTTCCCTGAGGTAGCGGACCGACTCCTCGATCATTTTCAGGTTTTCCTCAAGGGTTGTGCATAACACGTCGGTAACGTGCAGATCCCAGCTTTTCCCGAATATTACCGCCGTGCCCGTTCCGGTGGAAAGAATGGAGGCCAGGGTCGGATCGCTTTCCACCGCGGTATCCTTCCGGCGTGTGCTCCCGAAGGAGGCGAGGATTGAATTTTTCAGCTTGATGCCGGACATGCGTTTGAAGAACTCGATGTCCTTCGGATTCGATCCCGGGTTTCCCGCTTCTATATAGCTGACGCCGAGCTTGTCGAGAGCCAGCACGATATTGATTTTGTCTTCTATCGAGAATGAGATGCCTTCTCCCTGGGCGCCGTCCCGCAAGGTAGAATCAAGGATATAGGCTTTTTTAGCCATTGGTATGCTCCTTTCAAAGATGCTTAACAGATCTGGAGGCATTTGTTCACACCGTTGAGATAAGCCTTTATGCTTGCCTCTATCACGTCGGTTGAGACGCCGCGCCCTGTCACGGTTTCACCGCAGCAGCTTATCTTGACAACGGCTTCCCCGAGCGCGTCCTCGCCTTCGGTCACCGCACGGAGAGAGTAATCCTCAAGCTTGTAATCCTTGCCCGTGATCATGTTGATGGCCTTGAAAGCGGCGTCGACGGGACCGTCGCCGCAAGCCACGTTTTCGAGCTTCTCATCCCCGGCTTTCAGCGTGATGCGGGCGGTCGCCGATATGATATTGCCGCTGTTTATGACAAAGCTGTCAAGAGTATAATGCTCCGGTACTTCGCCCATGCTCCTGCCGCCGATAATTGCCTCGATGTCCCGGTCGGAAATGACCTTCTTTTTGTCCGCGACCATTTTGAAGTGTTCGAACAGTTCGTTCAGCCTTTCCGGCGTCACATCGTACCCCAAATCCTTCAGGCGGGTTTCAAACGCGTGCTTTCCCGAATGCTTGCCGAGCACCATGAGGTTTTGCGGAATGCCTATCGATTCGGGCGTCATGATCTCGTAAGTCGAACGTTCGGCTAATACGCCGTGCTGGTGTATTCCCGCTTCGTGAGCGAAAGCGTTTGCTCCCACGATGGCCTTGTTGGGGGGCACCTGAATTCCTATTATCGACTGCAGAAGCTTGCTTGTTCGATAGATCTGGCGTGTTTCAACGCGCGTTTCGGCTTCGAGGAAGCCGCCTCTCGTGGCGATCGCCATCACAATCTCCTCAAGGGAGGCGTTGCCGGCCCGCTCTCCGATGCCGTTTATGGTGCACTCAACCTGCGTCGCACCAGCACGGACGGCCGAAAGCGAGTTTGCCACGGCCATACCCAGGTCGTTGTGGCAGTGGACGGAGAGATCCACTTTTTCGATTCCCATGGTGTTGTTTTTAATATATGTGATTATGTCGAACATCTCCGAGGGCGTTATATACCCGACTGTATCCGGGATGTTTATGGTCGTGGCCCCGTTTTCAATTGCGGTCTCGAACACCTTGACCAGGAAATCGAGATCGCTGCGGCAGGCGTCCTCCGCCGAGAATTCCACATCGCCCAGATACTTCTTCGCGTAAGCCACCATTTTTGCGGTCCTTTCCAGAACCTGCTCCTGCGTCATTCTCAGCTTATATTGCATGTGGACCGGCGAAGTCGCGATAAAGGTGTGGATTCTGGGAGCGACGGCGTTTTTCACCGCTTCGTAGGCCGCGTCGATGTCTTTGGGAAGAGCACGGGCGAGACTGCATACGACTGTGTTTTTCATCTCGCGGGCTATGGCGGCAATCGATTCCATATCACCGGGAGAGGCTATGGCAAAGCCCGCCTCGATCACGTCGACGTTCAGCTTTTCAAGCTGCCGTGCCATCTCGAGCTTTTCGGACAGATCCATGCTGCAGCCCGGGGACTGCTCGCCGTCTCTCAATGTTGTGTCAAATATTTTGATTCGTTTCTTCATATGGAACCTCTTTTCTATCTCAATACTGCGCCCGTGCTGGCGGAACCGACAAGCCTGCTGTAGCGGCCGAGCCAGCCCTTGAGGACGGGTCGCACGGGAAGCTTCCATTCGGATTTCCTGCGGTTCAGTTCGTCATCCGGTACGAGCAGGTTAAGCGTGCCCGCAGGAATGTTTATTTCAATGATATCGCCTTCGTTAACCAATGCGATCGGGCCGCCTTCGGCCGCTTCGGGAGAGATGTGCCCGATTGCGGCGCCGCGGGTGGCGCCGGAGAACCGGCCGTCGGTAATCAGGGCAACGCTTTTGTCAAGGCCCATTCCGGCAAGGGCCGATGTGGGAGCAAGCATTTCGCGCATCCCGGGCCCGCCCTTCGGCCCCTCATACCGTATCACCACGACGTCGCCCGGCTTGATGCTTCCGGCATATATAGCGGCGATCGCGGCGTCCTCGCCGTCGAAAACCCGGGCCCTGCAGCGGCTCACCAGCATGCTCTCGTCGACGGCGGAGCGTTTCACTACGCATCCGTCCGGAGCCAGGTTTCCTCTCAATACGGCAATGCCGCCTGTGGGACTGTAAGGATTTTCGACCGGCCTGATGACATCGGTGTCGCCGTTCACCGCGTCCGCTATGTTTTCGGCTACGGTCCTGCATGTTACGGTCGGCAGGGATGTGTCGATCAACGATTTGGAAGCGAGCTCCTTCATTACGGCCATTACTCCTCCGGCGCGGTACAGGTCCTCGATATGGTTTTCCCCGGCCGGACTCAGCCTGCAAAGGTTGGGAGTCCTTGAACTTATTTCATTTATCATGTCGAGGTCGAGTTCAACGCCCGCCTCGTTGGCTATGGCAAGCAGATGAAGAACGCTGTTGGACGAACAGCCAAGCGCCATGTCTACGGCAAGCGCGTTGCGGAAAGCCTTCCCGGTCAATATTGAAAGGGGACGGATATCATTCCTGAGAAGCTCCATGACGGCCATGCCGGTTTTTTTCGCAAGCTGTATACGGGCGGAGCTCACTGCGGGAATAGTACCGTTGCCGGGGAGCGCCATTCCGATGGCTTCGCTCAGGCAATTCATACTGTTTGCGGTGAACATGCCGGAGCAGGAGCCGCATGAAGGACAGGCGCTCCGCTCGACTGCGGAAAGCCCGGCGTCGTCGATAAGATCCGCCTTGCGGGAACCGACGGCTTCAAAGACCGTCGAAAGGCTGCAGCTTTTATCCCCGATCCTGCCCGCAAGCATGGGACCCCCGCTGACGATTATCGCGGGAAGGTTCAGCCTGGCGGCGGCCATAAGCATTCCGGGGACGATCTTGTCGCAGTTGGGAATAAGGACCAGCGCGTCAAAGCAGTGAGCCATCGCCATGCTTTCGATCGAATCCGCTATCAGTTCCCTTGACGCAAGCGAGTACTTCATTCCCTCATGGCCCATGGCGATTCCGTCGCAGACGCCGATGGAGGGGAACAGAACGGGTGTGCCGCCCGCCAGTCTGACACCCGCTTTTACAGCGTCGGCGACCTTGTCGAGATTTGAATGTCCGGGGACGATCTCGCTGTATGCCGAGCAGATTCCGACGAGGGGCCTTGAGAGCTCTTCATCGGTATATCCGAGGGCATAGAAAAGGGAACGATGGGGAGCCCTTTCAACTCCGTCCGTCACATATCGGCTCTTATGCTTCAGGTTCATAACATGCTCCTTTATTTTTTGAGCCAGCTCATCATGCTGCGGAGCTTAGCCCCGACGGCCTCAACGGGGTGGGAGGCTTCGACCCGCCGCATTGCAAGGAAGTTGGCCCTTCCGGCGGAACGGTTTTCAACCAGCCAGTTCGAGGCAAACTTGCCGTTCTGGATTTCGCTCAGTATCTTTTTCATCTCTTTGCGGGTTTCCTCGGTGATGATGCGCTTTCCGGTGACGTAGTCGCCGTATTCGGCGGTGTCGCTTACCGAGTAGCGCATGAACGAGAATCCGCCGCTGTTAATAAGATCCACGATAAGCTTCATTTCGTGCACGCATTCAAAATATGCCATTTCTGGGGAATAGCCCGCCTCAACCAGCGTGTCGAATCCGGCTTTCATAAGCTCGGTCACGCCGCCGCAGAGCACCGCCTGCTCGCCGAACAGGTCGGTTTCGGTCTCCTCCCTGAAGGTGGTCTCGATGATTCCGGCCCTGCCGGCGCCGATTCCGCACGCATAGGCGAGGGCATAGTCCTTTGCTATTCCGGAGGCGTCCTGGTGCACGGCTATGAGGGAGGGAACGCCCTTGCCTTCCAGGTATTGAGACCTGACGGTGTGCCCCGGTCCTTTGGGAGCGACCATGATTACGTCCACATCCGCCGGAGGCACTATCTGGTTGTAATGAATTGAAAAACCGTGCGCGAACATGAGCACTTTGCCCTTTGAGAGATTCGGCCTGATGCACTCCTCGTAGACCTCGGGCTGAATCTGGTCGGGAACAAGTATCATGATAATGTCCGCCCTGGACGCGGCTTCGGCGGTGTCGAATACTTCCAGTCCGTCGTTCGTCGCGGTCTCTCTTCTGGGGGAGGAGGACTTGAGGCCGACAATTGTATGAACACCGCTGTCCTTCAGATTCTGGGCATGGGCATGCCCCTGGCTCCCATAGCCGATAACCGCAACGGTTTTGCCTTTCAAAAGGCCGATATTGCAATCGCTGTCATAATACATTTTCATTTCAGGCTCTCCCTTCAGATGTTGTCGGTATTTTCAGGATTGAACAGGGTCGAGGTGCCCCGGGCCATTGCGGTTATGCCCGTGCGGCACATTTCGAGGATTCCGAAAGGTTTCATGATGTCGAGGAAAGCGTCGATTTTGCTTTGCTGCCCGGTGAGCTCGATGATCATGGCGTCGGGCGCCATATCGAGGATCCTCGCCCTGAAAATCTCCACGGTTTCCTTGATTGACGAACGGTACTCCAGAGGCGCTTTGACCTTCAGGAGAAGAAGCTCACGGAACAGGGATGTTTCAGGCATCAGCCGCTCCACTTTTTTAACCTCTTCCAGTTTCATGAGCTGTTTTGTGATCTGCCCGAGGATGTACTCGTCGCCCTTCACTACGATTGTTATTCTTGATATGTCGGGGTCGTCGGTTGCGCTGACGGTCAGGGAGTCGATGTTGTAGCCCCGGCGGCTGTAAAGGCTTGATACTCTTGCGAGGACGCCCGCGTGGTTGTCGACCACGACCGAAAGTACAAATTGCTCATCCATAGCTTCCACTTCTCCTTCCACCTATTCGAGAATAATGTCGTCCACCGTCTTGCCCGACGGAATCATCGGGATTACCTTTTCGTCGCGATCTATCCGGCAATCGACCACGCACGGGCCCTTACAGGAAAATGCCTGATCGAGCACGGAATCGATGTCCTTTTTGCTTTCAATACGGTATCCCCTGGCCCCGAAGGCTTCGGCCAGCTTCACATAGTCTGTCTGCCTGTCAAGCGTGGTGCAGGAATAGCGTTTTTTATAGAACAGGCTCTGCCATTGGCGGACCATCCCGAGCACGCTGTTGTTCATAACGAATATCGTGACAGGCAGGTTATATGTTACGAGCGTGCAGAGCTCGTTCAAATTCATGTGGAACCCTCCGTCGCCCACGAAAACCACGACGCGTTTATCGGGCCTTGCGACGGTCGCTCCTATCGAGGCTCCGAGACTGTAGCCCATCGTGCCGAGCCCTCCCGAGGTGAGAAAACTGCGGGGGGTGGAGAATGGGTAATGCTGCGCGACCCACATCTGGTGCTGTCCTACGTCGGCGACGATAATTTCGTTTCCTCCGACTCTCTCGCGGACCGCGGTTATCAGTGACCACGGCCTGAGCGCATCAGAATCTTCTTTTGGCGCGCGCTGGTATTTTTTTCTCCAGTCGTTAATGTATTGCGTCCACGCCTTATGTTCGGCTTTCGCTACGATGCCGTTGAGCTTCGACAGGACGTCCTTGACGTCTCCTATCACCTCCAGGTCGACACGTACGTTTTTCCCGATCTCGGCCGGATCGATATCGATGTGTATGCATTTCGCCTTAGGAGCGAAGCCGCCCGCTTTCGTGGCCACGCGGTCGGAAAAACGCGCGCCGACGGCAATAAGAAGATCGCATTCGCTCGCGGCCTTTGATGCGGTTACCGTGCCGTGCATTCCGACCATTCCGAGATTCAGCGGGTAATCGGCCGGAACCGCGCCGAGGCCCATCATGGAGCTGCACACCGGAATGCCGGCGGTTTCCGAAAGCCGCAGGACCTGTTCCGACGCGCCGGACGAGATGACGCCTCCGCCAAAATATATCAGCGGCCGCTCGCTTTGGTTGATCATCTCCGCAGCCCGCTCAATGGTCTCCTGCGTGTACATGCTTTTGTACGCGGCCTGAAAGCGCGGACCGGGCTTAAATTCGCAGCTGCTGATTGTGACGTCCTTCGGGATATCGATAAGAACGGGTCCGGGCCTGCCGCTGTTTGCGATACGGAATGCGTCCCTTATGATGCCGGCAAGCTCTTCGACGCTGCGGACGAGAAAGTTGTGCTTGGTAATGGGCATTGTGATACCGGTGATGAATACCTCCTGAAAACTGTCGCGCCCGATCAGCTCTTTTGCGACGTTCCCGGTAACGGCGATAAGCGGAACCGAGTCCATGAAGGCGGTGGCGATTCCGGTGACGAGATTGGTTGCCCCCGGGCCGGATGTGGCCATAACGACGCCCGTTTTTCCGGTTGCCCGGGCGTAGCCGTCGGCCGCATGGCAGGCGCCCTGCTCGTGTGCCGTCAGGTAGTGGCGCACCCTGTCGCGCCTGTCGTAAAGCGCATCGTAAATATTAAGAACAGCGCCGCCGGGATAACCGAAAATAGTATCGGTACCCTGTTCGATGAGCGTCTCGATTAAAATTTCCGCGCCTGTCATTTTCATTTGCATACCTCCTGATATCAAAATAAGCCTTTGTCTCCGATCAAGAGACAAAGGCTTAAACCTCTGCGGTACCACTCTTGTTGCCTGATGAACGATAAATGAATACACGTTCGTCATGGCCACTCTCATACGCATCTCCCGGAAAACCGTTTTAATGCGCGACCCCTATAACGGAGGGTAAACCGGTTTGGCCTACTCAACATTGAATCTTTCAGTCAACTACTCCCGGGGGAGGTTCGCTCTTTCGGACAGCCGCCTCGCACCAACCGGCGGTTCTCTGACGTCTTACATGAGCTACTTGGCCCGTTCATCGTATTTGGAAATATTCAGCTTTCGGTCAACTGCTCCCGGGTGATATTCGGAACGCGCGCATATCGCCTCGCACCGGCCGGCGACTCTCTTGGATGCGGGGACCGTTCCTACTCGTCCCGTTCAAAGCATTTGAATAATATTGCTCTGGATTCTACCATAGGGTAAATATATTGTCAACACTTTTTTTAAAATTTTTCACAGGCTGTCAACCGCATTTGCATTATCATATTCAGACATAACCGGTAAGGTTACGCGGTCATCCGTTCTGAAAACCGTCGGAAGTTTATTTTTGAATCGGCTCATTTTTCGGAGCCCGCGGACATACAATTGAAGGGAAAAGGGGGGACGGCCATGAGAATAATCACCACTCGCAGAGTCAACAATATCGCGCTCGCGGCCATTTCCGTGCTGGTGCTGATTATTGTTGCCCTGTATATTTTAAGATATGCGGTTACGTCAAACAGGGAAGAAGCGGAAACCGACAATGTCGCCGACGCGATCGAGCAGGTGGATAATTTCAAAGTGCGCAGCGAGCTGCTTATGGAAGCGATGAAATATGTCGGGGTTTGCAGCCCCGAAGAGGCTGTGGACGTATGGGTTGAGGGACTGATAAAAAGAAACGCGGCGATTCAGTATTCAGTCATGAACGACACCGTGAGGGCGGAATACGTAAAGCACCTTGAAAAGAGCGCTCCGAACTGGGTCACGGGGATGTCAAGTCCGTGGGTGTCGGGATATGAAGTTGTGAATAGCGATTCCCCCGACGAGAACACAAGAGTGGTGAAGATTACAGTTCATACCGAGACTTCGACCGGACCCGCCGGGAATTACACCGCCGTCCTTACGGTTGCGCGGGAGGACGTTTTTTGGAGGTTGTCAAAGCTCGCGCTTGACGAAGCCCTATACCCTTACACCGGATTTACGATGAATCTGAATCGGACGATGGAATAATGCATACATAAAGCCTTTGCACGAAGCCCGGATTTATCGCGGCATTTAATTTATAACAGCATATTGCGAGAACAAAGCTTTAAACATAAGAGTAACGGTTTAAAAAACTGCTGATATTGTTACTATGTCAGTGTAACTGTATCAGCAGTTTTAGTATGCATATTTTATGACCTAAAAATGCCCGCGAAGCCTTTGACCGTTTCAAGATGGAAGCCGCGAGCGAAGTCGGAGTAACCCTCAAGCAGGGTTATAACGGCGATTTGACGTCCCGTCAGGCCGGTTCTATCGGCGGACAGATGGTCAAGAAAATAATTCAGTTCTTTGACGAGCAAAAAATATTTAAAAAACCTATTGACATTTACGTTACGTAAAGGTTTATGGTATACTTGTCAGGAGACAAACCGAAAATCCGATGCAGCGGAGGTTCATGCTTTCAATGGAATATACGGTCCAAAAACTTGCGAAACTGGCGGGCGTCAGCACGAGGACCCTGCGGTATTATGATGAGATAGGCCTTCTCAAGCCGGCACGGATCAACTCCTCCGGATACCGTGTTTACGGCGAAAAGGAGGTCGGCATGCTGCAGCAGATCATGTTTTACCGCGAGCTCGGGGTGGACCTCGGGAGAATACGAGATATCGTGACATCCCCCTCGTTCGACGGATCGCGGGCGCTGCGCGAGCACCTTGAGAGGCTTCTCGAGCAAAGGGAGCGGATAAATCTCCTGATAAAAAACGTGGAAAAAACAATTGCCATGACTGAAGGGAGAATCACAATGAGCGACAAGGAGAAATTCGAGGGATTCAAGCGGAGGATGATCGAAGAAAACGAAGCGAAGTATGGAAAGGAAATCCGCGGGAATTACGGCGAAGAAACCGTCGACAAGTCGAACGCAAAGCTGATGGGGATGTCCCGGGAGGAATTTGAAGCGTCAAACAGGCTCGCGGAAGATATTCTTCGCAAACTGGAGGAAGCCGTCGAAACCGGTGCCGATCCCGCCGGCGAGCTGGGAAGGGAAATCGCGGACATGCACCGCAGATGGGTTTCGGGCTACTGGCCCGAATACTCAAAGGAAGCTCACGCGGGCCTTGCGCAGATGTACGTGGAAGACGAGCGGTTCACGGCATATTATGACAGAAGAAAGACGGGCTGCGCCATGTTCCTGCGGGATGCCATATTGGCATATACCGGAGTAAAAAAGGAGTAATTCAAACGACAAATTCGTCTCTGGACAGGATGCGGAATGTGTTTCGGTAATAGTCGATAAGCCCCTCGTTCCGCATCCTTCCGAGTTCCCTCGACATCGCGCTTCTGTCGACACACAGGTAGTCGGCAAGTTCGTTCCTGTCGAACGGGATGCTGAAGGTCAGGCTCTTTTGATGGTCGGCCACAGAAATCAGGTAAGCGATCAGCTTTTCACGAATACTGCGCTTCGAAAGGCAGTCTATTTTCCGGTTCAGCGCCAGATTCTTGACAGCAAGGATTTTCATCATGTTTTCGATAAGCTTCGTGTGAAAGACGCAGGACGACGGACAGGCCGTGACGATTTTACGAAAGCTTACCCACATGACCGTGCAGTCGCCGGACGCAATTACGGATATCGGGACGACATCGACCGACGCGCAGGCAAACACTTCGGCAAACAACTCGCATTTATCCACATTGCCGATAATGGTCCTGTTGCCCACCAAATCTTCCTTTATCACCTGAACCGTTCCTGCGAGAACGATTCCGATTTGCTCCGCGCGGCTTCCGGCCATGATAACGGTCTCGCCCTTTTCGTAGGATTTGCATATTGCGCCGAGACACGACAGAAGGCTTTTCAGTTCGTGCGTTTCGATTCCCTGAAAGAGAGGGATTTGCTTAAGCAATCCGTAATCCATCGGTTCACCGCCTGTTCGTAATATTTTTTTAGGAATACATAGCCGCCGGGAAAGCCAACTTATGAACGCCGCCAAAGTGCGGCGGCGCGGACCGGCGCCTCAGGAAGTCGCACAGAGCTATAATGTGCTATCAAATAAATCTTACCAGCAGTATGTTGCATTTGCAACATACTTTTTTGTTTTACGGGCTTAGAATGAGTTCAGAAAGAGAAAAAACGCCTGCATAAACGGCGAATGAAAGAAGGAATGTACTTATGGTCCGTAAAATCATTAAGATCGATGAAGAGCTGTGCAACGGATGCGGTCTCTGCGCTAAAGCCTGCCACGAGGGAGCTATCGGCATGATGAACGGAAAGGCGAAGCTGCTGCGGGACGACTATTGCGACGGACTGGGCAATTGCCTGCCCGTGTGCCCGACCGGCGCGATCTCGTTTGAAGAGCGGGAGGCCCTTGAGTATAACGAAGATGAGGTAAAAAAGAATATGGAAAAGGCAAAAGCGCAGGATCGGGCTGCCCCGGACGCACCCGACGCTTCGTCAGAACCGCTGCCGTGCGGCTGTCCCGGCACACGGTCGAGGATATTGGCGCGCGGAAGAGCCGATCATAGCAATAACTCACCCCAGGCTGCCTATGCCGGGCAGGAATCGGAGCTGCGGCAATGGCCGGTGCAGATCAGGCTCGTGCCTGTTCGCGCCCCCTACTTCGACGGAGCGAAGCTGCTTATCGCCGCCGACTGTACTGCATATGCATACGCAAATTTCCATCGAGATTTCATAAGGAACAAAATCACCCTTATCGGTTGCCCGAAGCTGGACGACGACGATTACTCCGAAAAGCTCGCCGCGATTATCCGGAACAACGACATAAAGAGCGTTACGGTCGTCAGGATGGAAGTTCCCTGCTGCGGCGGCATCGAGCATGCGGCGAAAACCGCTATTATCAACAGCGGGAAAATGATACCCTGGCAGGTAGCGGTCATATCAACCGACGGCCGGATTCTGGAGGATTAGGAAAGACAGGTTTTCACCGGATTCAACCCCGATAAGCTTGATAATGCTTATGTATGGATAAAAAATGGGAGGTTTTACTTATGTCAATGTTTTGCTATCAATGCGAGCAGACCGCCGGAGGGAAAGCCTGCACGGGAATGGCGGGAGTGTGCGGCAAAAAGGCGGACACTTCGGAGCTTCAGGACAGGCTGACCGGTTCCCTGATCGGCCTTGCGAAGGCTGCGGCCGGACACAAACCGACGGAGGAAACCAATAAGGTGGTTATCGAAGGCCTTTTTACGACCGTCACAAACGTCAGCTTCGACAGTGATGCGATCCAAAGGCAGATCGACAAAACCGAAGCGGCGAAAAGCGCCCTCATTCCCGGCTGCGCGGGGTGCGACGCCTCGTGCGCCGGCCGGTACAACTATGACATGAAGGAGCTTTGGAGCTCAGACGAGGACATCCGCAGCCTGAAGTCACTTATCCTTTTCGGAATCCGCGGAATGGCCGCATATGCTTACCACGCGCTCTGCCTTGGATATACGGACGAGACGGTCAGCAACTTTTTTTATAAAGCGCTGCAGTACATAGGTACCGGTAAAACGGCCGGGGAGCTCCTGCCCGTAGTAATGGAGACCGGAGAGGTAAATCTCAGGTGCATGGAAATGCTTGACAGGGCCAATACCGAAACCTACGGCACCCCCGTGCCGACAAAAGTTCCGCTTACCATCGAAAAGGGGCCGTTCATAGTCATTTCCGGGCACGACCTGAAGGACCTTCAGCTCCTGCTCGAACAGACAAAGGACAAGGGAATAAACATTTATACGCACGGTGAAATGCTTCCCGCCCACGCGTATCCCAGGCTGAAGGCATATCCTCACCTGAAGGGCAACTTCGGCACCGCATGGCAGAACCAGCAGAAAGAGTTTGACGATATTCCCGGAGCCGTTCTTTTCACCACAAACTGCCTTATGCCCGTGAAACCTTCATATGCCGACCGGGTGTTTACGACCGAAGTGGTCGCCTATCCGGGCCTTAAGCATATCGGGGACGACAAGGACTTCACTCCCGTCATAAACAAGGCGCTTGAGCTTGGCGGTTATAATGAGGACACGGTTTTGCCGGGAATCAACGGCGGAACCTCGGTTACGACCGGATTCGGACAGGGAACGGTGCTGTCGGCGGCGGACAAGGTCGTCGAAGCGGTCAAATCCGGCGCCATCAGGCATTTCTTCCTTGTCGGCGGCTGCGACGGCGCGAAACCGGGCAGAAACTACTACACCGAGTTTGTGAAGCGGACGCCCAAAGATACCGTTATACTTACTCTCGCATGCGGCAAGTATCGCTTCAACGACCTCGATCTCGGCGAAATCGGCGGGCTGCCGAGGATAATGGATATGGGACAGTGCAACGACGCGTTCAGCGCGATTCGTGTCGCCGCCGCCCTTGCAAAGGCGTTCGAATGCGATGTCAACGATCTCCCGCTGACTCTCGTTCTATCCTGGTATGAGCAAAAAGCGGTGTGCATCCTGCTTTCGCTCCTTCACCTCGGGATCAAAAACATATTCATCGGGCCATCGCTTCCTGCGTTCATCTCGCCCAATATTCTGGATGTTCTCGTAAAGAACTGGAATCTGACGCCGATTTCCACGCCCGAAGCGGACCTTAAGAAGATACTCGGTTAAACATAAGTCGTTTGCAGCTTAAGAGAATTACCTTTAGAGAATTATCCGATAAATATTGTCAATATATCCGGCGGCAGCCCGTTTTCGCGAAGGGCGGCCGCCTTTTCCCATCATGGCGGCAGGTCTCTTTTCGGCACGATTGATGCTGCGTCGTCAGCTAAAACCATGCAGGGAAGTCATGCGGGGGATCGGGCGGGAAAAAATCTTTGCATCGCAGAAGAAAGAGAGGTAAAATGATTACGAGCTGCGCAACGGAGGTAAAAACACATGTTTGAAATGAATCACGATTACCCGGAGAGCAAAACCGATTTGTACCGGCTCCTGAAAACACAGCTGAAAGCTCTCACCGAGGACGAGACGCATATTATGGCAAACCTGAGCAATGCGTCGGCTCTGCTGAACGGAGCGCTCAGGGATATCAACTGGGTCGGTTTTTATCTCATGCATAACGGAAGCCTTCTGCTCGGTCCGTTCCAGGGGAAGCCGGCCTGCATCCGAATTCCGGTGGGAAAAGGCGTCTGCGGTACGGCGGTTGCGGAGAACAGGACCCAAATTGTGCCCGACGTCAGCCTGTTTCCCGGCCATATTGCCTGCGACGAGGCGTCCAGGTCGGAGATAGTCGTACCCATAAGGCATTGCGGCAAAGTGATCGGCGTCCTCGACATAGACAGCCCCGTTCCGAACAGGTTCGATGAGGAAGACGAGGCCGGACTTGGGGAGCTTGTCAGAATTCTCGAGACCGGCTGCGACTGGAGCAATACCGGTCTTTTGCCGGAATAATCTCATTGCGGTCAGCCGGTTTCCTAAGCCTTTGGGCGTGGGCTTATCATTACGAAGCACATGCCGGTGCAAACCACGGTTGCCGGAGCCAGCCGGAACGGTGAGTACAGGATAACAGCTAAACCTTGGTGATATGCATGGGGGATATGCAGAGCCTGAGAGCTTTTGCATATCCCCCTTTACATGTCCGGTTTACATTTTCTGTACCATAAAGCGGCGGACCCTATTCGCGAGTTATACGCAGTTCCCTGCGCCGTTTAGCCTCCTCCCAGGCGGCTCTTTCTTCGTCGGATTCCAGGATCAGGCCGGGAACACGTACAGGCTTTTGATTTTCGTCAAGAGCAACCATGGTCAGATAAGCGGTGTTTACAATATGCTTCGTTCCGCAAAGCGATTCCACATATGTGTCGACGCGTACTTCCATAGAGGTGTTGCCGACATATGTTATTTTCCCGATCAGTACCACGGTGTCGTTCTCAAACGCGGGATTTTTAAAGCTGAGACTGTCGATGCTTGCCGTGGTTACGTGACGGTTGGAGTGGCGCCGCGCCACAACCGCCGCGACGACGTCTATCCATTCGACAAGCCGTCCGCCGAACAGCCTGCCGTACCCGTTCGTATGCTCGGGCATAACGATTTGTATTTGCTCAGTTCTGGAGTCACTCACTCTTTTGTATGTTCTTGATTCCATATAGACCTCCGTTCGATCAGACTAAGTGAATTTTTCACCGACACAATAATCGAAGCCGCCGCATACAATAGTAAGACGGCAATACTTGCCGCGACTAATTCAACTCCACCCCCATTATAACATAAACCCGTACGGTTATATAGAGAAGTGCTCTTATTGCTGTTTCGTGGATATTAATATCGATCGGAATCGGACAATTGCGTGCATAAGCAGAGAATAAAATGTTGAGATACTTCAAGGAGGCTGGGGGAATGCTTTCGATTTCGCTGTATCTGCTGCTTCACGGATTATACATGATGCTCAGGGTCTCGGGAGGCGGCTCTTTTCCGCGTCCGCTCAGCGCCGAAGAGGAGGCAAAATACATAGAGCTTGCGATTTCCGGGGACAGGAAAGCCAAGGAAGTGCTTATTGAACGGAATTTACGGCTGGTTGCGCATGTTATCAAGAAATATTACACCAACGCCAAAGACCAGGAGGATCTCATCTCCATAGGAACAATAGGACTGATAAAAGCGGTAAACACCTTTGACAAAAGCAAGAAAATCCGTCTTGCGACCTACGCCGGCCGCTGCATTGAAAATGAGGTGCTCATGTATTTCCGGAGCCAGAAAAAATCATCGGGCGAGCTTCTGATGTCGGAGGCGCTTGAAAGCGACGGCGACGGAAACGTTCTTGTGCTTGGCGACACCCTCAGCGATAACGGCGAGGAAATCCTCGACCGGCTTAACCGCGACGAGATGAGCGCCGCTCTGCTCGAGAGCATCGACAGGTGTCTCGACGACAGGGAAAAGGAGATAATAATCCTCCGTTACGGCCTGAACAACCAGGCGCCGCTCACCCAAAGAGAAATAGCTGCGAAATGCAAAATATCCAGGTCATATGTTTCGCGGATCGAAAAAAAGGCATTGAAAAAGCTTGAAGACGACATGAAGCAATTTAAATACATCGAGTAGTAATTATTTTCAGTTTAACAAAGTGTTATCTTGTTTTTGAAAGGAGGGTAATCGGTATTCCATATTTTCCGGTATCGAATGAATTCCCCTGGAGCTGCAGGGTTGAATAAAATGAGGTTCCCGGATCTGCATATTATATGCATTTTGTTATATTTTGTTATAATTTGGCATATAACTTTACTTTTACTTTTTTAAAGTGTATAATGACTAAATAGCTCATAGGAATCCTGTAAAAAACGACAAGTAACGGAGCTTGTTTATGGCACTGACGTTGGAGCAGATAGTTGATGAAGCACATAATCTGAGGACATACACCAGGGGCCTGCGGTATTATTTTGACCGCCGGCTGCGGGATTACTCTGTCTCTCAGCTCGAAGACGGTGAAAAAATCACCGCTATTGTTGACGGTTCGCAGCCCTATTATGCTGTTATATTCCTCGACGCACAGGGGAAGATCAGGTCCATGCGCTGCAGCTGCCCGTCCTCCGGCAATCATGAGGGTGCCTGCAAGCATATTATTGCGGTCCTGGTTTACCGTTGCTTTGGAAAGTATGTTTCTTCGCCGGAAGAGCTCGAGGAAATGATCGAGTCCCACTGGGGAGATCCGCACCCCGAAAAGCCCGTGCCGCAAAAAAAGCCCGCATCCACCGACGGCGTCGCGCGCCTGATGCTGAACAAGTATACTTTCCGCGAAAACGCCGAAATTGTGGGACAAAGCTATTCCGACGCCGAAAAGGTCACCCTGACCCCCATAATAAGAAGCAATGCGTCCGACAATCTCGTCCAGGTTGAGTTTACAATCGGCAACGCGCGCCAGTATGTGGTAAGGGATGTTTTCGAGCTTGTGGAGAACGTCAAGTCTTTGAACAAGGTGTCATACGGCAAGCAGCTCGAATTCATACACAGCATGGACAGCTTCGCCGAGGAGTCAAAACAGCTCCTGCGGTTTGTTATTGATAAATGTGAGGAAATCCGCGTATATTACCGGGCGTTTGTGGGCAGATTCAGCGAAGCGCATATAGACAAGCGCAGGCTGCAGCTCTCGCCCGGGGGAGTGGACCGCCTGTTTTCCATGTATCTGGGCAAAAGCATCCAGGCATCGATCGGAGTACAGCCGGAGCGCCGTGCCCATGTGACCTCCGAAAATCCGACGCTTGAAATCCGGATAGAAGATACGGGGGACGGGCTTGTTTTGCTTTCCTCCGACCACTTCGGGCTTGCCGTCGGGGAGAGGCACATATATGTTCAGCAGGGCGACCGCATTTACATGTGCGGCGAGGACTATTCCGCAAAAGCAAAGGATTTTCTAAGGGCGCTGGAGAAGTGTTCCTTCGGCATGAAAATATCAAAGGCCGATCTCCCGAAGTTCTGTTCCAATGTCCTTCCGACGGTGCAGAGCTGCTTCAGCTTTTCCGGAAATTTATCCGCCCTCGAGGAGCACATGCCCCTTTCCCTCGAGACCGAGATATTTTTGGACGCGCCCGAAAAGAACGTAATAACCGCTTCGATGATATTTTGTTATGGCGACAGTAGAATAGATTTCTACGCGCTTCATTTCGCCGGAAAGACTCCCGATATAGGACGCAGGGATCTTCGCGGTGAAATGAAGGTGCGTGTCCTCATAAGCAAGTACTTTCAGTATTACGATACAAACAATAAAGTGCTGAGGCTCGAAGCCGACGACGAGGATGTCTACCGCTTTATCACCGAGGGTGTGCCCGCCCTGATGGAAGTCGCCGACGTCCATGTTTCCGACAGGTTCAGAATGATAGGCACGATACCGCCTCCCAAGGTCTCGGTGGGGGTAAGCCTTAACGGGAGTCTTCTTGAGCTTGACTTTGATACGGGCGATTTTCCACCCGAAGAGCTCCTCGGCGTCTTGAGCGCATACAGGGAAAACAGGAAGTACTACAGGCTTTCCGACGGAAGGTATCTCCGCATGGAGAAAAGCGCCATAGGTGCCCTCGCACAGATCGCAGACGGCCTCGAGCTGAACCAGAAGCAGCTGATGTCCGGCAGGGTAAAAGTCCCGGGCTACAGAGCCCTTTATCTCGACAAAATCCTCAACGAAAATGAGAAGATACGGTTTAACCGCGATAAGTATTTCAAAGACCTTGTCCGAAGCGTCAAATCGGTCGAATACAGCGATCTCGCAATACCCGGGTGCCTTGCGGATATTTTGCGCAACTACCAGAAGACCGGATACCGGTGGATGAAGACCCTCGAGAAATATAATCTGGGAGGAATCCTGGCGGACGATATGGGTCTTGGCAAGACGCTGCAGGTCATCGCCCTGTTTCTGTCGGCGAAGGAGGAGGGCGTGAAGCTCCCTTCGCTTGTCGTGTGCCCCGCTTCCCTTGCACTGAACTGGGAAAGCGAGCTGAGAAGATTCGCCCCGGTACTGAAAGTCACAACCGTAATCGGCGATACGAACACCCGAAAAGAGCTCATCGACTCATCCGAAACATCGGATGTCGTCATAACCTCGTACGATATGCTTAAAAGAGATATCGAGCTTTACTCCGGAAAGAAATTTTATTACGAAATAATCGACGAGGCGCAGTATATCAAGAACCACAGCACGCAAAACGCAAAATCGGTAAAGGCGATAACGGCCGACCACCGTTTCGCCCTGACCGGCACTCCGATAGAAAACAGACTGAGCGAGCTCTGGAGCATTTTCGATTTTCTGATGCCGGGTTATCTGTATGGTTACCAGAAGTTTAAAAAACGGTTTGAAATCCCCGCCGTGAGAAACGGCGACGAGAACGCGGTCGAGCAGCTCAGGAAAATGGTTTCTCCCTTCATACTGCGCAGGCTGAAGAGCGAAGTCCTGTCCGAGCTCCCGCCGAAATCGGAGACGGTTCTCCGCGTGACGATGGAGGGAGACCAGAGAAAGCTCTATGCCGCGAACACGGCGCTTATAAAAAAACAGCTTGCCGACGAGTCGGAAAGCGGTTTTGAACAGAGAAGATTTCATATATTGGCCATGCTCACAAAGCTGCGGCAGATATGCTGCGACCCATCGCTGTGTTATGAGGATTATAAAGGGCCGAACGCCAAGCTCGACATCTGCATGGAGCTGCTTCGGGAATCAACCGAAGGCGGGCACAAGGTCCTGCTTTTCTCGCAGTTCACGTCGATGCTCGCCATGATCGAAGAGAAGCTTGCCGAGGAAGGAATAAGCTATTTTGTGCTGAAAGGCGATACTCCGAAGGAGAAGCGGGCGCAGCTCGTTGAAAGATTCAATAACGACAGGACGCAGGTGTTCCTCATTTCCCTTAAAGCGGGGGGGACGGGTTTGAACCTGACCGGCGCCGACGTCGTCATCCACTTTGACCCGTGGTGGAACGTCGCCGCCCAAAATCAGGCTACCGACCGCTCGCACCGTATAGGGCAGAAAAACAGCGTCCAGGTATACAAGCTTGTTATGCAGGACAGTATTGAGGAGAAGATCCTGGAGCTTCAGGAATCAAAGAAAGAGCTCGCGGAAGCGGTGGTGAGCGGGCAGGAGGGAGACGGCACGATCTTTACCATGACGCGGGAGGAGCTGCTCGAGCTTCTTTCCTGATTTTCGCCGCGCGTGGATACCGCCGTTCTATACCGCCGCCAATGACCGGCGATGCCTTGCCGCGAAATCGGCGCAGACCTTGGCGATCAGATCGTGCCCGGCCTTGTTGGGATGGATACCGTCCTCGCAGATGAGGGCCGCATAATCGCGCCTTTCGAGAAATGCGCTGCGGATGTCGATGAAATAACTGTTTGTCTTCAGGGCGATCTCGGTTACGGCGAGGGAGTAAAGCTCCTGGTACCTGGCGATTGTCTGTATGTCGCCGAGCCATGAGAGAATTCTTTCCCTGCTCAGCCCGGTCCGCGTGATCCAGTTGAAATATCTTTCGGCGCAGATGGGCGGGAGTGACATGATTATCGGTATAATCCCGCGGTTTTTCAGCTCTCCGATTATCTGGTGGTAAGTGTTTTTGAAGAGCGAAAGGGGAGTCTTCGGCTGGTGGGGCAAATCCGGGTTTTCCGCCACCTCTTTCCAGTCAAAATCGCAGTCGTTTCCGCCATACTCGAGAACCGCGGCGTCGCACTCCGGGTTGTCGCTCGAAAGCATCGCCTTTATCTTGCGGTACCCCTTCCCGATAATGCATCCGAACGACGACCTGTTGAACAGATTCAGGCCGAACTCCTCCCCGAACCTGCGGAAGTGCTCCTCCGGGATCGGATAATAGCGGCGGTTTGCGGGGTCAAGTATAACACCGCGGAGAATTGAGTCTCCGAATATCTGGATGTTCATCCTGTCGGTCATATTGGATTCCTTCCTTCTTCTGACGATCTTATACCCGTATTAAGTGGTAGTAATATTACGATATCTAGTATTAAAAACTATTATATAGGGTTGACAAGCAGATGTCAACTGATATAATTACTAAGAAATATAATTCAAGGGGGATGGCAATGGAGGACGCACGAAAACTGCTGCTTGACGAGTGGAGTCAAAAGATCAAGTCATATCGTTTCCCAAGGTGGGAAGAGCTTCCTGAGATCGACTTTTACATGGATCAAATTATAACGTTTACCGAGAAAAGGTTGTCGGTTTTTCAGGAAGAGGGTACGGGCAAGCTTATCACTCCGTCCATTATCAACAATTATGTCAAGCTGAAGATAATACCGCCTCCGGTCAAAAAAAGATACTCAAGGACCCATATTGCCTATTTGCTCATGATTTGCAGCCTTAAAACCGTGCTTCCGATTCCCACAATACGGTCCCTGATAGAAACCGCATTGAAAACCGCAAGCCTTCCGGAGGTCTACGACAGTTTTTGTTCGGAACAGGAAGCGGCCTCAAGGATAATTGTTGAAAAATCCGCGGAGGAGTATGAAGCAATAATAGGCGAGGGCTGCGATCCCGATAAGGCATTAGGTATTTTGGCCCTTAGGATGGCCGTTTATGCCAATACCGACAAAATGGTGGCCGAAAAAATCGCCTCGGTTAATCGGGACTTGCCGGAAGCGTCCCAAAAATAAAGCGCTGCAGAGAATGCTCTGCAGCCTTTTTACATATACGATCGTTTTCAACTGTTTCTGTTGACTTTTTGCCGTAGCAAATTAGACAGGGTTGGCTATCTTTTGTACAATTTCTTGCCCGATGCAAAAAGGTTGTTACCATGCGAGTCGATTGCAGTTATCAGCGGAAGGTTTTCAACATTCAATTCCTTTACCGATTCGCAGCCGAGATCGGGGAATGCGATTTCCTTAACCGATCTGACGCATTTCGCGATAAGGGCGCCCGCTCCTCCCGTCGCGCAGAAATAAACGGCGCCGTTTCGGACCATTGACTCTATGACTTCGCCGGACCGGACGCCCTTGCCGATCGTCGCCGCAAGGCCCATATCCAGCAGGCGCGGCGTAAAAAGGTCCATGCGCGAAGAGGTGGTGGGGCCGCATGATCCCACCGGCATACCGGGACGCGCCGGAGTGGGGCCCGCGTAATATATAACAGCGCCGGAGATTTTGAATGGTAAATCGGCATTTCTGTCGAGCAGCTCAAAGATGCGCGAATGGGCGGCGTCGCGGGCGGTGTATATTGTCCCCGAGAGGAGGACGGAGTCGCCCGCACGGAGTTGGGTGCGTGCGATAACGATATCGCTTGTATGTAACTTAATCATTCCGCAGCGCCAATGTCTCCGTCGATTGCGGGAGATTGCTGTGCGGCGGTTTCTTCGTCGGGAGTTTCGCCGGCAGACGGATCGTTTGATGTTTCGGTGTCTGTGACGGATACAGTTTCGGGGTATACAATGGATTCATACTGCATCACGTCGAGAGGATCGCCCGCATTGTCTTCGGGGGATTCGGACGGAACACAGTTATTCTTTTTATCGTTGCCGAATTTCAGGGCCTCGATTTCAGCGGATATGGCGTCGAAGCTTTCGGGGAGGTGTTCGAGAACCTCCTTGAGACGGTCAAGCTCCTGAGACATGCGGAGAAAGGTTTGCGCCGCGTTGTTTCTTGTATGGTCGAAGCGCCGTTTGGCGTCCTGGAACAGGTTGTTCAGGGCGGCGCGTGCCAGGTTTGCGTTGTCTATGGCTGAATCCTCGATTTTCTTTGCTCGGGCGTAGGCTTCAAGCTCAATGTTCGCCACACGGATTTTGGACTGTTCGATATCGTCGAGCTGGCTGCGGATGTCGCAAAGCTGCTTCTCGAGAAGGTCGCGTTCGGTTCGGAGGGATGCGAGCTCCGCTTCTTTTGCCGCAGCCGAGTCGGACAGCTCGCGGTTTGAGGAGATGAGCTTTTCATGCTCTTCACGGAGCCTGAAAAGCTCATCCTTCCGGGTGTCCGATTCAGCCTGCAGCTGACGGATGCTCTCTTCTGCGGCGGAAAGCTTCTCGCGAGCCTCCCCCAGCTCCTTCCGTGACTGTTCCAGAGCGCATCTGAGCTCGTTAAGCTCATCGGCGTGCGCGCGGGCTTTCTTTTCGATATAGTCGAGCACGTCCTGCCTGTTGAAGCCTCCAAAAACCGCGGAACGGAATATTATGCTGTTATCGGACATTGTAACACCCCATTCAAGTACTTAGATTGACTGGTCGAGCCAGTCGGATATCTCCTTTGCCGGCCTGACGCCCACCATTTTGCCGGCGACTTCGCCGTTCTTGAAGAGTATAAGCGTCGGGATGCTCATAACCTTGTAGCTAAGGGCTATGACACCCTCGTCGTCGATGTTAAGCTTGCAGAATTTGACTTTGCCGCTGTAGGTGGCGGCAAGCTGTTCGAAAATCGGCGCCAGCATCTTGCAGGGCCCGCACCATTCCGCCCAAAAATCAACGAGGACGGGAATACTGCTTTCTTTGACCTCGGCGTCGAAGTTATCCTTTGTCAGATGCACTAAAACATCGCTCATGGATTCTACTCCTTTCAAAGCTTCGCAGATATTTTACCACGTTCTGCACAAAAATACAATGATTTATAAAAAATGTCGCAAATCAATCCGTTTAACTGTATTAAAAATTTGCCAGTTTGCTTGCATTCGACGTATTTTATGGTAAACTTAAGAGAGAATGTATCTGATAACCCTGCCTGGGCAAAACGATTTGCCGAATCACAGGTTTCAAAAATCAGCGACGTTGTCCGCAAAGGATTGGGAAATGGAGGGAAGCAATGAAGCTTGCCGGTCGTATCGCAATTTTCGCAATGCTGATATTGGCGCTCCCGCTGATGTGCGGGTCGCTTATTAAAATACCCGAGTTGAACGATATCGGTGGCCACTGGGCTGAGGAATACATAGCGGAATGCGCAGAGAGGGGCATTGTCAGCGGATATGACAACGGCTATTTCCGGCCGGATAAGCCCGTAACGAGAGCCGAGTTTATAAAAATTGCCGTAAATGCTTTTCAGATTGCCCAAAGACTAAGTGCGACAGAGCCTCGCCCCGCAAACTTCACGGATATAACCGACCACTGGGCAAAGCCGCATATCGAGCTTGCCTATCAGGCCAGGCTGGTCTACGGAACGGACGACGCCCATTTTCTTCCGGACGCGCCGCTGTCGAGACAGGACGCAGTTCTTATCCTTTCAAGGGTTGAGTCCTTTCTGGGAATTTCGATTGCCGAAACGCAGCCAGACTCGGATTTTGTGGACCAGGACTATATCAGATCCGAGTGCGTCGACGCGGTCAGGCATTTCAACAGAGCCGGGATAGTCGCCGGCAAGACGGGGAATTTGTTCGATCCGATCGGCAGCATGACCCGCGCCGAAGCGGTTAAGTGCATTGCATTAACTTTACGGTGCATGGAAACACCCGCGTTTTCGGCAAAACAGTAAAAAAATGTCGGTTTGTTAAGACGATTATGCTTGACTTTTAACAAACCCTGTGTATAATTATTAATGGTGTTACCAATGAAATATAGCGAGCTTACCGAACTCACCGACGAGGAGCTGTGCAGACTTGTCTCCCGGGGTGAACGGGACGCGGAGGAGATTCTCGTATCCCGCTATTTTGGGCTTGTGCGGGTATGTGCACGGCCTTACTATCTGGCCGGCGGCTCATTTGAGGATGTAATACAGGAAGGTCTCCTTGGCCTTCTGAGCGCGGTAAGAGAGTTTTCTCCGACAAAAAAGGTTCCGTTTAAAAGCTTCGCGGAATACTGTATAAAGAAACGAATCTATTCCGGCTTGAAAGCAGCCTCAAGAAATAAGCATATACCGCTCAACACTTACCTTTCAATCGACTCCCTCTTCGACGACGGCGCTAATGCCGCCGACATAGTCTTTGACCGAAGCGATGCAAATCCCGAAGATCTCATTTTGAGCAGGGAAAGGTATGAGGAGCTCTTTACCGAACTGAAGGGCATGCTGAGCAATCTCGAAGCGAGGATTTTGGAGTTGTATCTTGAAGGGCTTACCGTGAGGGAAATTTCCGCCGAAACCGGCAAAACTCCAAAATCGGTTGACAACGCCATCTGGCGTGTGCGGCGAAAGCTGGCTTCTTATCTGAAGCATGCCGGCAGATAACACCTTTTTACCACTGAATTACACCCGATGCCATTCCATGGAATGTTTGCATTCTTATATTTCCGTGTCCCATCGAATGCCTGAATTCCGCCGAATGTGTAATTAGGTTTCGCGTTTACACGCAAAGCCGGCATCGGTTTATGTGCCCTATGTAGCTTAATTCCCAGAGCGCAAAATGAGGTGTCGGTGTGAGTCCGTCCATGGGCAAAGACTATAGTCAAAGAGAGGTTAAACCATGTACCAAGACAAAACATTAGTTTGCAAAGAGTGCGGAGAAGAGTTCGTTTTCACCGCGGGTGAGCAGGAGTTCTATGCCGAGCGCGGATTCCAGAACGAGCCCCAGCGCTGCAAGAAGTGCCGCGACGCGCGTAAAGCCGCCTCCAGAGGCCCGAGAGAGTTCTTCACCGCTGTCTGCGCCGAATGCGGAAATGAAGCGCGGGTTCCGTTTGAACCCAAGACCGACAGACCGGTTTACTGCAGCGAGTGCTTTGCAAAATTGAAAGAAAACGCCTGATTTCAATAATGAAATCACATCGGAGCGCTAAAAGCGCTCCGGTTTTCTTTGTCCCGGACGAAGGCAAAATTTTGAGTTGAAAAAAAGGCCTGTTTGGGATATAATGAAAACGTAAATATCAAAAAAGGAGGCTGTCATATGCCGGCCATTACGAAAGACACAATTATCGGCGATATTCTGAAGATTAATCCCGCCGCCGCAAGGATCCTGTTGGAGATCGGCATGCATTGCCTTGGCTGTCCCGCCTCCAGAGGAGAAACCTTGGAACAGGCCTGTCAGGTCCACGGGGTAGACACGGACGAAATCCTCGACCGCATCAACGCTCTCGGCGAGGCCTCCCAGTACGAGGAGTAATCCGAATAACGTATATACCCGCCCTCATTTCACTTTATGTGGAGTGGGGGCGTATATACAATTTGCGCGTTTTTAACGAGTATTTTCCGAGGGGTGAGACTATTGAGACGGTTTGAGCTGCCTCCACGGCTGCGGACGCTGGCGGAGCTTGTGGGCAGCTGCGGCTGTTTATGGGACGTCGGTACAGATCATGGCAAACTGCCCGTCTGGCTTCTTGTTAACGGCAAAATACGGTCCGCCATAGCCTCTGATATCAGGAAAGGACCGCTCGAAAGCGCCGAAAGGACGGCAGAAGCGAACAACGTAAAAGACAGCATGATCTTTATCCTGTGCGACGGTCTGGACGCGCCCGCGGGACTGGAAGCCGACGTTATAACCATTGCGGGTATGGGCGGAGATACGATTGCCGGAATTCTGGACCGCGCTCCCTGGGTCGCGGACAGGAAAACGCGCCTTCTCCTGCAGCCGATGTCCTCGATTGAAGACCTCAGGGAATACCTGTACTCCGGCAGATATACGGTGCTCGGAGAACGTCTCGTTCGCGAGCGGGACAAGCTGTATCTGATAATCGAGGCAATAGGCGGCGGAGACCCGGAGCCGTATGACCTTAAGGACACGCGAATCGGAAAGCACCTTGTACGCGACGCGGAGTTTGCCGATTATGCCGGCCGGGAGATGCGACGCCTGAGAAACGAACTGCTCGGCGCGGATTCCCGGAAAAAGGCCGCAATTCATGAAGCGCTTCGCAGGATAGCTGCGATAAAGGAGGAGACGGAAAATGATCACGGTACGAGGCATATATGATTATTTAAACGAGATAGCACCCGTCGACCTGCGAATCGGGGACGACAACGTAGGCCTGCTGGTCGGAAGGGGATCGGCCCCGGTCACGAAAGTGATGGTGGCGCTGGACATCACCCCCGAGGTAATAGGCGAAGCCGCTTCGTGGGAAGCCGAGCTGATAGTGTCGCACCACGCGGTCATACCTTTCAGAATATCCGGTGTAACGGATCGCGATTATACCGGAGAGAGGGTGCTGATGCTGATCGAAAACGGAATTGCAGCAATCTGCATGCATACGAATCTTGATATTGCAATCGGCGGCGTGAACGATACGCTCGCTTCGCGTATCGGCCTTACGAACATTGAAGTTATACCGGATCCGTCACTTTCTCCCAAAGGCGACAGAGGAGTCTGCAGAATGGGGACGCTGCCGGAACCCATGGAGATAGAGGCGTTTGCGCTGCATGTAAAGCGCAGCCTGGGAGGCAACGGGATAAAGTATCTGCCTGCAGGCCGCGAAGTCCGTAAGGTTGCCGTCGGAGGAGGGTCCTGCGGAAGCGACATTCATCTGGTGGCGGCCGCGGGGTGCGATACCTTCGTTACTTCCGACATAAAGCATGCCCATATGCTCGAAGCAGGCTGGCTTGGGATCAACCTCCTTGACGCGGGCCATTTTCCGACCGAGGACGTGATCTGCGGGGTTCTTGCGGACTCGCTCCGGGCACGCTTCCCTGGGCTTGAGGTAAGAAAGTCTGAAAAGCTGACCGACCCAATGAAATATATAGGAGATGTGTAATGCCTTTAGACGCTGTGGTGGTTTCCGCGCTGAGAGCCGAGCTTGAGGCAAGGGTCTCAGACGCGCGGATAGACAGGATATTCCAGCCGGAAAAAGACGAAATCATTCTTCACCTTCGCGGAGCCGGCGAGAATTTCCGGCTTTTGTTTTCCGCAAACCAGAATAACGCAAGGGTGCATATAAGCACCGTTCAAAAGGAAAACCCGCAGACGCCCCCCATGTTCTGCATGCTGATGAGAAAGCAGCTTAACGGAGGCGTGATACGGGCGGTAAACCAGCCGCCGCTGGAGCGCCTGCTGGAATTTGAAATTGACGCCGTAGACGAAATGGGAAACATAGGGCGGAGAAAGCTTGTGCTTGAGCTCATAGGCCGCCAGTCAAACCTCATTCTGCTCGACGGCGAGGACAGGATAATCGACAGTCTTCGCCGCGTCGACGCCGACATATCGTCGAAGCGCCGTATCCTGCCCGGTATGTTCTACAGGTTCCCGCCCGCGCAGGAAAAGCAAAACCCGTTGGAAACTGCTGCTTCGGCAATTCCGGAGCTTGTCGCGTCCGCGCCTCCGGAGACACGGGCGGACAAGTGGCTTGTAGACACATTCTTCGGGATATCGCCGCTTGTGGCAAGGGAGATGTGCTATCGCGCGACCGGAGAGACCTCCTTAGGATTTTTCGAGATGGGCGGAGCGGCAAAAACCCGGTTTGCGGAAGAGGTACGGGATCTTTTTGAGATCATCCAGACCGGCGCTGCCGAACCGTTTATGCTGCTGGACCGCGGCGAGCCACATGACATGAGCTATATACCGATAACGCAGTATGACGATAAGTTCGAGCTTGTCAGATGCGACAGCTTTTCCGGGTTGGTCGAGGCGTTTTACATGGAGCGGGACAGGGCTTTGCGCATGCGGCAGCGGAGCCACGAGATGACGAAAACGGTATCCGCCGCCCTCGAACGCATCAGGCGCAAGGTAGAGCAGCAGAAGATCGAATACGAAGCCTCGAAAAACCGCGAAAGGCTGCGCGAATACGGCGACCTGCTGATGGCTAATCTGCACGCCGTCGAAAAGGGGCAAAAGTCGGCAAGGGTAGTCGACTTTTACGATCCGGAAGGCGGCGAGACAGAGATCCCGCTTGATCCGCGTCTGTCGGCGCAGCAGAATGCGGCGAAGTATTATAAGGACTACAACCGGATGAAAAACGCGGAGAGAATACTCGAAGGGCAGATAACAGCCGGCGAGGATGAAATACGCTATCTGGAAAGCGTCATTTACGAGCTGGAACGTGCGGAGACCGACCGGGACATCCTTGCCGTCAGGGAAGAACTGCAGCACACCGGGTATATCCGGCAGGATTACGGAGCCAGGAAGAAAAGACAGCCGGAGCAGGGGCCCATGGCTTTCCGGTCCTCCGGCGGCTTTACGATTCTCGTCGGCCGCAACAACCTGCAAAACGACGCGCTGACGCTCAAAGAATCAAGGAAAGACGACGTCTGGTTCCATGTGCAGAAGTCGCACGGCGCCCATGTAATACTCCGCTGCGAGGGTAAGGAGCCCGACGACAGGACTTACACCGAGGCGGCAATGATCGCCGCATATTACTCGCAGGCTAAAAACGGCAGCAATGTCCCGGTTGACTATACGCGCGTCAGATATGTGAAGAAACCGCCCGGCGCTCGCCCCGGCATGGTAATCTACAACCCATATTACACCGCCTATGTAACGCCTGACCCGGAGCTCATCCAAAAATTACGTACCTAAGCGATCATAGGGACGGTTCTTTTTCGAGTTTAACCCGCCGAAAGAACCGCCCCTTTGCTGTAAAGCCCAACAGAAGAACCATCCCCCCGTTGTGCCCCGGAGAGGGGCACAGCAGGGGGATCATTATTAGCCAAAGATGCGGCTTAGGAGGCCGCGGGGCTTGGATTCTTCCATAACTTTCATGGCATTGTAGAGCATTTGTGCAGCGTCCGCTCTGGTGACCGTGTCCATCGGGCGGAGGGACCCGTCGGACGCAACCGAAAGAATTCCGTTTGCGGCGGTTTTTGCCGTCGCTTCGGCAGCCCAGGCCGGCACCGCATCCGCGTCGGAGAATGCCGGCAATTTTTCAACCTCGGCAAGCGATATTGCGTTGTTCAATATAACGGCGGCCTCGGCCCTTGTGAGTGGGCTCTCGGAGCGGAAGACTCTGCGCCCGTCAAAGGTGCTGGAACCGGACACGATTCCGTTTTTCAGAGCGGTGGAGATATAAGGCTTGACCCATGCGGGCATTTCCGAATCGTCCGCAAAACCGGTTTTTGTAACCGGCGTGGTTACTTCGACATCGAGACAGGTGAGGGCCATGGCCACGAACTCTCCGCGGTTTACGACCTTTTCAGGGTTGAAGAAGTAATTGTCTCCCATTCGTTCGCCGATCAGGATGCCCTCTTCGGCGAGTTTGATCGCCGCGAAATGGGACGGATTTCCCTCCATGTCGGCATAGGTCATTTTGGCTCCGTTCTTGGAAATCTTGATAGTCACCTTTGCCGATGCGGATGTCTTTCCTTCGGAGTCAACGGCGACATAGGTGAAGGTGTCGGTTCCGGTTTTGTTCTGGTAGGGAGTATATATGAAGGAAGTCGGATCGTCTTCGGATATTACGACGTCGCCTTTTTTGGGTGAGTTCTGGATATGGCAGGTAACGTCGTCCCCGTCGGGGTCGGACACCTTGAACTTGCATGTGATCGCTATGTTTTTAATTGTCTCGTATTCGACGTCGGCCGCAACCGGGGGGTTATTGTCCCTCTTGACCTGGGCCACCGACACGGTTACGACCCTGCCGTTTGAATCGGTGAACACGGGGATGAAGCTGAAGCTTGCGGTCGTTTCCACGGCCCCGGCAGGCTCGAAATAGAGCTTATCAAGGTTTTCGGTTGTGACCGCTTCGCCCGTATAGAGCGCGCGGTCGCCGCAGTAAAGCGTTCCTTCCGACTCGTCGGGAAGCGAGGTGATCACTATGCCCTCGAGTTCTCCGTCGCCGACAATGTTGCTTAGAAAGTCGGACTTGCTGAAGATGACGGCCTTCCCCGATTCGCCGCTCTTTGCAAAGGTCGATATATAGGGTTCGGTTGCGTCGGATGCCGAAGAGCCCGTGGCGGCGTAAGCTCCCGACGTCAGAAATAAAGCTGCAAGCAAAAGAGGCAATGCGCGGCGTAATTTTCCGCCGATTTTACCCTTTCTCATAAAGATCCTCCTCAAATGGATAATGTTTAAGGCTTTGTTCATCGACGTTATTCTTTGCCTTAAACCCGAACTATATTCCATTGAGGAGAAAAAATATAAAAATTATGGCATTTATGAAGAGCTCGATTTCAGCCAGGACGGCATTGGGCGCATTTTAACGCCCGATACCAGCCCCATGGCCGCGAACATCGTCATGATCGACGTGCCGCCATAGCTGAAAAACGGCAGCGTGATACCGATTATCGGAGTAATACCGACGCACATTCCGATATTTTCGAACACCTGGAAAATAAGCATCGCAGCGACGCCGACGCACACAAGCGACCCCATTCCGTTTCGGGCTTTCGTCGCGATGTAAAGGCACCGGAAAATTATGATGCTGAGAAGGACGATGATCACAATTGCGCCGATCATGCCCGTCTCTTCCCCGGCGACGGAAAAGATGAAATCGGTATGCTTTGCGGGCATGCTGCCGGACTGTGTCTGGGTTCCGTTGAACAGGCCCTGTCCCGAGAACCTGCCGGAGCCGATCATAAGTTTGCTTTTGGAGGCCTGATAGCCGATGCCGAGAGGGTCGAGAGTGTCGTCGATGACGACAAGGATCCGCATCTTCTGATATTCGCTGAGAGATCTCCATATAAAGGGGAACGACGCTACCGCAATCGCTCCGGCGCCGAGAAACCACCAAAACCGCAGCCCCGCCGCAAAAGCCATGCATATGAAGATGAACACATATACAAGCGACATTCCCATATCGTCGGAGCAGATCCAAATCAGCCCGAGCATCAAAGCGACGTGCCCGCCGAGCAGCAAAACCGAGCGCACGGAGCTGAGCCATTCGCGCTGTGCATACATCTGCTTTGCAAGCAAAAGAATATATGTGATCTTAACAACTTCGGCGGGCTGCACACGCATGCCGATAAACGGGATCTCCAGCCAGCTCTTGTTCCCGCTCACCTCTATCCCGAAAACGGCGGTGGATGAAATGAATAAAATGTTGAACCCCAGAAGCCACTTCCAGTAATCCGACAGGTCGTATATGTCGATCAGCGAAAAAATAATAAACAGGAATATGCCGATAACTATTCCGATTCCCTGAACGATAATATACCTGGCCGTCGACGAGTAGCTCATAGTTGCGCTTGTTATAAGCACTAGGCCGAGGATGGACGCAATCAGACAGACCGACAAGAGGAACATGTCGGCTTCCTTCATAAATCTTTTGACGCTTTTCAGAAAGTGTTTCATGGCAATGTCCTGTTTCTGGTGTTAAACCGTATTGAGGGAGTAATAATACGGCAGAAAATACACAGTAATTATTGAGAAAATAATGCAAGCTATACGGATATTGTACAACCTAAAAGCGGCAAGGTAAACATTAATTTTTGGGAAAAGTTTTGACCGGTCGGGAAGTATGTGATATAATACACGGGAATTATCCAACGAACATGGCATAGAGGTTCCGCGATGCAGAAAGAAGTGCTCTCGCACAGTGAGAAAGAGACAGAGCTTGCCGGAACGGAGCTCGGTAAAACCCTGAAAGCCGGCTCGGTCGTGGCCCTCTTCGGAGGGCTGGGGGCCGGGAAGACCACCTTTGTCCGCGGGCTTGCAAAAGCTGCGGGCTATCGAGGAAGAGTAACGAGTCCGACATATACCATCGTAAACGAGTATCCTGGCGAGACGCCTGTCTTTCATTTCGACATGTACCGCCTCGAAGGTCCGGACGAGCTGTATGAGCTCGGATGGGAGGATTATCTCGGCCGCGGCGGAATCTGCGTCGTCGAGTGGAGCGAAAGGATCAGGGATGCGCTTCCGGAAGGGACGGTTACGGTAACTCTGATTTCTCCCGGAGAGGCATCTCCCTCGAAGGGAATTGCCGCACCGGAGCTTGAGCCCCACCAGAGACTGATAAGGATCGAGGATGATCGGTAAATGAGGATTCTGGCGCTTGAATCGTCGGCAAAAGCCGCGTCGGCCGCCATTGTAAAAGACGGCAGCCTTGAAGCCATCGCCTTTCAGAATACAGGGCTTACCCATTCCAGAACGCTAATGCCGATGGTTCGCGACTTGCTGAAGAACTCGGACGTCTCTTTCGATGACGTGGATCTGATTGCCGCCGCAACCGGTCCTGGTTCGTTTACAGGCATCCGCATCGGAGCGTCGGCTGCGAAAGGGCTGGCCTGGGCTTCGGGCAAGCCGTGCATGGGGGTCTCCACGCTCGATGCCATGGCTCACGGCATAATGCATTTGAAAGGCTTAATCTGCTGCGTCATGGACGCACGCAGAAACGAGCTGTATAACGCGCTGTTCGAAAGCGACGGAGAATCACTCAGAAGGATGTGCGAGGACAGGGCGGTTTCGATCGAAAAACTTGGCGAAGAGCTGCGGGATATGACAAAGTCTGTCGTATTGGTCGGAGACGGGGCTCATATCAGCTTTGAAAGGCTGAAGGAGAAGTGCCCTGGCCTTGTCATGGCTCCGCCGCATCTGCTGCACCAGAACGCCTGGGGCGTCGCGATGGCGGCTGAAGCCGCCTTCAATGAAGGGAAGCCTGCCGGGCTCACGTCGTTAAACCCCGTTTATATCAGAATGTCACAGGCCGAGAGGGAACGCCTGGAGGGCAAATATAAAAAATAAGAAGGGACGGATATCATGGATAACTTTACCGTATTGGATCATCCGCTGATCCAGCATAAGCTTACAATCCTCCGCGACAGGAACACCGGCGTCAAGCAATTCCGTGAGCTCGTAAGCGAAATTGCGACGCTGATGTGTTACGAAGCCACAAGGGACCTGCCCCTGCGTGATGTCGAAGTTGAGACACCAATCGCCAGGACCGTCTGCAAGGAAATCTCCGGAAAGAAGCTGGCAATCGTTCCGATACTCAGGGCGGGGCTCGGCATGGTCGACGGAATTATCCAGCTGGTCCCTTCGGTTAAGGTAGGCCATATCGGCCTGTACAGGGACCCGGAAACGCTCATGCCCGTGGAGTACTACTGCAAAATGCCGTCCGATATAAAGGAACGCGAAGTAATAATACTCGATCCCATGCTTGCGACGGGCGGATCCGCCTCAGCCGCAATCAAGTTCATTAAGGGATACACCGACCGCAGCATCAAGCTCATGTGCATCATAGCCGCTCCGGAGGGAGTTAAAAGGGTCCACGAGGAGCATCCCGACGTCCACATTTTCTGCGCTGCGCTCGACGAGAAGCTTAACGATCACGGATACATCGTTCCCGGCCTCGGAGATGCAGGCGACCGCATTTTCGGAACCAAATAACCGGAAAATATCAAACGGTTCGGAAATATATCCGGACCGTTATATTTTAAGCATGTATTCGTAAGTATTTTTTTAACCAGTAATTTCGTAAACACTTATGTGTGAGCAAATATGCGCAAGCATCAATTTAGAAGCAGTTATTCATCTGCGCCTGCGGCTTCGGCCGCGGTAATTGCGGCGGCTGCGGTATTTGGCTTTTCGCCGGTTGTATATTATGACGACTACAATGTAGATGAAAAGCAGGGAGACCAGGCCGATCGCGGCGTAGCGCACCCAGGGCTGCGCGATGAACTTATAAAACTGGTCGATGTAATAGAGCGTCTGGTCGCGCGCTACGGAGTTGAGCGCTACAAGGGGGAGCGTACCGAAGTCCCGGCCTTTGTAAGACAGATGAAGTTCGCCGAGCTTTTGGCCCTTAATAATGGGAGCGGTAATCTGGTCCTCGTCATAGATTTCAATTTCGCGCTCGACTTCCTCGGGGTTGAAATCATTCGGAAGAAGGGCTTTGACCGAATTGGAAACCTTAAGCACGACATAGTCGGTATCTCTGGCGAGACGGACTTTTACTTCGGTTATGGGCTCGCTCGAGGAAATGACTGTTTGGTAGGAGAAGCTGGAAAACGCCCACTCATAGAGGTTCTTTGCATCGACAAAGCTCATGACCGAGCCGGTTTCCTCGTCTTTTCCGGCGCCCATCAGGACCGACACCAGAAAGAGGTCGTTCTTTTCAGCCGATGAAATGAGGCAGTAGCCGGCAGCCGAGGTGTGCCCCGTTTTAATGCCCTTTGCATAGTGATATATGTATCCGGGCTGCTTCAGCGGGGAAATCAGGTGGTTTGTCGTATAATAGAATCGCTCTTCGGACTTGTTCGTTGCGGGGATGGTAATGCTGGCGGTGTTGCAGATTTCAAGAAACCTGGGGTGTTTAAGCGCTTCGAGAGTTATTTTATATAAATCACGGGCTGTCGTGTAGTGATCGTCCTGGGTAAGGCCGTGTGTGTTTGCAAAATGCGTGTCAGTGCAGCCAAGCTCGGCGGCCCTTTCGTTCATACGGTCGACGAACGCGGAAACACTGCCGGAAATATGCTCGGCCACGACATTGCACGCGTCGTTTCCCGACGCCACAAGGATGCAGTATAAAAGGTTCTCAAGGCTCATTTCCTCGCCGACGCGAAGGTTGACGGTCGAGCTGTCCGGATGAAGGCCATCGAGAGCCTGGGCGGATACCGTGGCGATCTCGTCAAGCTTCCCGTATTCGAGCACCAGAAGGGCGGTCATAACTTTTGTAAGAGACGCGGGATTTGATTTCTCGTCCGCGTTTTTTTCAAACAGAACCTCGCCGCTCGCCGGCTCGACAAGAAGCGCTCGGAGCGAGTTTACCTCAATGCTCTCGATCGCGTGGCCGTTTGGAGTGATCAGCGAGAATAATATTGCAAAAACAAACAGTGATACCGCGAGCCGTGCTGAATTCTTCATTATCTTCTCCGATTACACAGTTATGAAGGCGAAGGTGTAGACGAAACCCGGAACCTTTGATATAATTTGCTTAACAAGGTTCCATGCTTTCATTATATCAAAAAGCTGTCGAATGGGCAACCTTTAAGTTCGCTTTTGCAACCTTTTTATAGCTGCCACAGGTACGGAATGCCTGACGGAAAATACTTTTTTCGATTGATTTGTTACCCGAATATTTCGACAGGGTGATTTGCTTTGAACAACCAACGAGCTGTCGCGATGGTGGTCGCGCTCTCCGTCGTGTTCGTTTCCTTCGTGGCCGGCTTTTTTGCCGGGCGATTGACGGCGGGAGGCACTTATGTGATTTCAACTGAGATTTCCGGCCCGATCGGAACGGAAGACGCCGAAGCGCAGGATTCCGGACTGAGACGTACAGGGCATAGCCAAAAAAACGCGGTATCAGCAAACGAAAATACTGAGGACGCAAGCTTCGCGGATTCGTCCGAAATATTGAAAAATGAAACCCGGCAGTTCCCGATCGATATAAATACGGCGTCAAAGGAAGAGCTGATGCTTCTGCCGTCGATCGGGGAGACAAGGGCCAAAAACATAATCGCGTATCGCGAGGAGAACGGCCCGTTTCGCAGCATTGCCGACATTATGCAGGTAAGCGGCATCGGCGAAGCCGTCTATGACGGAATTAAGGATTACATTACCTGCGACGCTTCCGGATAGGGTTCTTAAAAAGCAGGAGGGATGGGCTTGAAAATACTGGTGGTTGACGACGAGAGGACCCTGGTGAAGGGTATCAAATTCAATCTCGAAAACGACGGCTACGAAGTCGAATGTGCCTACGACGGGGAGCAGGGAGTGGAAATAGCAAGGCGCGGCGGAATCGATCTGATAATTCTCGATCTGATGATGCCTAAGATGGACGGCTTCGAGGCATGCAGGAGAATTCGGGAGTTCTCCAACGTTCCGATCATTATGCTTACCGCAAAGAGCGAGGATACCGACAAAATAATCGGGTTTGAATACGGAGCCGACGATTATGTGACCAAGCCCTTCAATATTATGGAGCTCAAGGTCCGGATACGGGCGATACTGCGCCGCTCGGCCGGCGAGAGCAAAAGGGCGGAAGAGGATTCGCGCATCGTCCGCGGGCGCATCGAAATCGACACCCATTCGAGGAACGCCTATGTCGACGGCCGCGAAGTAGTCCTTACCGCAAAGGAATACGACCTCATAGAGCTGCTCATGAACAATCCGGGCAGGGTATACAGCAGGGAGAGCATTCTGAATATCGTATGGGGCTACGAGTTTCCGGGCGATATCAGAACCGTCGACGTGCATGTGCGGCGACTCAGGGAGAAGCTCGAACTCAATCCCGCCCAGCCCGAGTATATTATGACCAAGTGGGGAGTTGGCTATTATTTCAGAACATAGGGCGAAATTCTCGTTTCATCTGGGTATTCAGCTGAAGGTGGCTCTTTCCTATATCGCCATCATCGCGGGAGTACTTGTTTTGCTCAACGTATACCCGGTAATTGTAAGCCAGAATTTCATATTCCGCTCAAAGCAGGACACAATGCAGGACAAGGTGGCCCTTTATTCGCTCTTCTTGTCGTCGCTTGATTCCATCAACCGTGACTCGGTCTATAAAACGATGGAAATGATCGACGACAGGGGGAGCTCGCGCATTATTATCACCGATGACAACCTGAGGTCGGTTTATGACAACTCGCGAACGGAGAATTCCGTCGGAAAGATAATTCTTCTCCAGGAGGTCCGGAGGGCGCTTCAGGGCAGCGACATATTCTACGCATCCTTCAGGGATGGGGCGCTGATTTGCAAGGCCTCCTCTCCGATCATTATCGGCGGGCGGGCCGCGGGAGTGGTGTATCTTTACGAGTCGGACACCGACATGGCCGCCCTGCTTGAGGACATACAGACAAATCTCACAACAATCGCGTTTTTTATAAGTCTTGTGGTTATAGCGTTAAGCTTAATCCTGTCGAAATTCCTCACACGACGCATAGGAATCCTCCTCGCGGCGATACGGAGGGTCCGCGAGGGCGAATACGGCCATCGCGCCGTTGTGAAGGGAAACGATGAGATATCCGGCATCGCCAGGGAATTCAACGAGCTTTCGGAGCGGTTTGAGCGCGTAGAAAGCATGAGGAGACGCTTCGTGTCGGACGCGTCGCATGAGCTGAAGACCCCGCTCGCATCGGTCAAGGTGCTCGCGGATTCCATAATTCAAACCGAAGACATGCCTCCCGAACTGATCCGTGATTTTGTTTCGGATATAGGAGACGAGGTAAACCGCCTCACTCGCCTGACCGAAAAGCTTCTCAGCATCACAAGGCTCGATTCGGGAATATCCGCCGGCAAGGAAAGGGTTGACGTCGGCAAGGTTGTAACACGGGTATCGCACACTCTTAAACGGCTTGCGGAGCTTGACGAGGTCGAGATAATTACCGAACTGAGCGAAAACTGCATCGTCGAGGCAAGCGAGGACGATATTTATCAGATCGTGTTCAACCTGTTGGAAAACGCGGTAAAGTACAATGTAAAGGGCGGAAAAGTGCGGGTGTTCCTCTTTGAGAAGGACGACAAAGTCCGCCTTATCGTAAGCGACACGGGCATAGGCATTCCCCCGGAGGATATCGACCGCATTTACGAGAGGTTTTACCGCGTCGACAAGGCCAGGTCGAGGGAAGCGGGCGGAAGCGGACTGGGTCTGGCCATAGTGCACAGCGCGGTTATGAACCTTGACGGGACGATATCAACCGAGAGCAAGCCGGGAGAGGGAACGCGCATTACCGTCAACTTCCCGAGCGCAGGCTGGAAGGGAGGTTCAAAACCGTGAAGAGGAGATGGATCACCGCTTTGATCGCGGCGGTCATGGTGCTTCAGGGCTGCGATTATGGCGAATATAACGGAGAAACGGTAAAAGTTTATTACATCAGGGATATTTCAGGCCCGGTGTCCGAAAGCGCTATCGGAGCCGTGAATATGCCGGCTGCGAGATACAGCGACAAGGCCAGAACCGCTATGACGTACCTTCTTTCCGATCCCGGGGAGGGCGATCTGGAAAGTCCGTACCCGGAGGGTGTCGCAATCGAGTCCATTACCTATGACGGCGACACTCTGACGGTGGACCTGTCGGAGGAATATGGAGAAATGTACGGAGCGGAGCTTGCAGCCGCCGATGCGTGCGCCGTGATGACGCTCTGCGGGATCGACGGCATTTCCGCAGTCCGCTTTACGGTTAAGGGGAAGCCTCATCCGCTTCACGAGAAGGAGTTCCTGTCAAAGGAGGACATCATTACCGACGATCTGTCCCTGAAACCCGTTGAAATGCAGGCCGTTCTGTATTTCAGCGACGGCAACGTCGATTATGTGGTCCCCGAGCTGAAAAACATCATAATACGCGAAAACGAGCCAATCGAGCGGTATATAATAGAAGAACTCATCAAGGGACCGACCGAGGAATATTACCAAAGGATACTCGACCCCGACACGGAGCTTATCAGCATATCGAGAGAAAACAAAATCTGCTATGTCAATTTCTCGCACGATTTTAAAGACGGATTTGACGGCGACCTTGTCCGGGAGCTCCAGACGCTGTATTCCGTGACCAACACCCTGTGCTCCATTGAGGGCATCGAGGGAGTTCAGTATCTCGTCGAGGGGGATCCGATTTACGGAGACACGGTGATGCGAAAAGTGGACGAGGTGGTCGGGGCATATTCCGAACAGACGATAAACGCTGCGATTTACCTGCCCGACAGCACCGGAGAAAAGCTGGTGAAGGTCCCGACCAGAATAAAAAACGACGGCGGTTTTTATATCGAACGGCTTGTTGTGGAGAAGCTTATAGCCGGAATCGACGGCTTCGGGTTTATGTCGATCATACCGAAGGGGACAATGCTTCTCGGGCTGGAAGTGAGCAAGAACACCTGCGTGGTTAACTTCTCTAAGGAGTTCGTCGCAAACGACAGCGGAGATATCGGAAGGGAAATAATCTATCAGGCTATCGCGCTGTCGCTCAATGAGGCAAACAGCAACATAGAAAAAATACGCATCAAAGTCAACGGTTTCAACTTAACGGACGGAATTAACGTTTACCCCGATAAAAGCATTGTGTTTGGCGATTAAAATACTGCATTTTATTTTCGGAAGGAAGTTGAACATATCCAATGAAATTTGATACGAAAGCTATCCATGCCGGATACACCCCGGACAAGACCACGCATTCCAGAGCGGTGCCGATTTATATGACCACCGCCTATACCTTCGACAGCACGGAGCACGCCCGAAAGCTTTTTGCGCTGGAGGAGAGCGGAAACATCTACACAAGGCTTCAAAACCCGACGACCGACGTCCTGGAAAAACGCATCGCGGAGCTGGAGGGCGGGGTCGGCGCTTTGGGCGGCGCCAGCGGCCACGGAAGCATGACGATGACCTTCCTTAACCTTGCGCGGGCGGGTGACGAGATAATTTCGGCAAAGTCCATATACGGCGGCGCCGTCAATCTCATGTCGAAAACTTTCGGGCAGATGGGCATAAAGTTCGTTTTCGTGGACGCCCACGATCCCGAAAACTTCCGCCGCCGCACCACCGAAAGGACGAAGGCTTATTTTATAGAGTCGATGGGAAATCCGCTTGCGGATATTCCGGACATCGAGGCAATAGCCAAAATCGCCCATGAGAACGGGATCCCGCTGATCGTCGACAATACCGAAGCCACGCCGTATCTGCTCCGCCCGATCGAATACGGAGCGGATATCGTGGTATACTCGTCGACCAAGTTCCTGTCGGGAACGGGAACCGTGATGGGCGGGCTTGTGGTGGACTCGGGCAGGTTTCAATGGAAGGGCAACCCCCGTTTCCTAGATTTCAACGAACCCGACGCCAGCTATCACGGAATCGTCTATGCCGACGCATGCGGCGACGCCGCATTTATCACAAAGCTCAGGGCCCATGTCCTTCGCGACATCGGAGCGGTCATGTCGCCGTTCAACGCATGGGTGACGCTCCTCGGCATGGAGACCCTCGGCCTCCGCATGCAGCGGCACTGCGACAACGGCCTGAAGGTTGCAAGGTTCCTTGAAAGCCATCCGCTGGTGGATTTCGTAAGCTATCCCGTGCTGGAGGGCTCAAAATTCAACGGGCTGTCGCGCAAATACTTCCCCAAAGGGCAAAGCCCGGTATTTTGCTTCGACATAAAGGGGACGCGCGAAAATGCGGCAAAATTCTGCGACAGCCTGGAACTTATTACAATCGTATCGAATCTGGGCGATTCCCGCACGATAGTGAGCTGCCCCGCCGCCACCACTCACTCCCAGGTACCCGACGAGCAGCTCGCGGAGATCGGCCTTAAGCCGGGAACGATAAGGATTTCCGTAGGCCTCGAGGATCCGGATGATATCATCGCCGACCTTGAGCAGGCGCTGGATAAATGCGTGAAATAGGACGAGCGCAGAATTAAGGCCCGCCTGAAATATTTTAACAGGGAAATAATAAAGGGACGATTCATCCGTGCCGGACAAGCAACACGGACGAACCGTCTCTTTTATTTCGGGGAATTTTTAACGCTTAGTCAAGCGTTTATTATATACATAGCTTTTTATTTCGTAAATTCCTTCGGATATTAAGTCTTTATAACATGAAATCTTCATCCGACAATCCCTTGGTGACGAGCCTGACGGGCTTCGGGGGGATGCGTTTCAGGGGGTCGTATTTAAAATGGCGGCACGAGGAACCGGACTTTGTTATTCCTCTGTACCTGCATGTCAGCTCGTTCTCGCCGACTTTGCTCCCATGACCGCAATATCCGCACATCGGTTCAATATCTTTCCGGAACAACACGGAATATCACTCCTCGCAATTATTTAGCCGTAATGTGATCATGCATCCGTACCGACCGTCGCCCGTGCGCCCTGATCGAGACCGCGAACGAACCTGTCAAGAAGGGTATGGCCCTCGGAAATATACACGCCTGTTTCGGAGGCCAACCTTTCGGTGTATCTGTCCGCGAGATGCGAGCCCGCCGAATTGCTCCTGTAAATCACGAACGGAACCGGGTCGGACGTATGGGTGCGCAGGGAAACGGGCGTCGGATGGTCGGGCATCAGAAGCAAAGAGTAATCGAAACCGGATTCGTTAAGACCGGCGATCAGCCTTCCAAGCACATCGCGGTCGATAAGCTCAATCGATTTTACCTTGTCCGGCGCATTGCCCTGATGGCCGCATTCGTCCGGAGCTTCGACATGAATGTATACGAAGTCCAGGCCGCTTCTGAGGAGCACGAGGGCGGCGTCAGCCTTGCCCTTGAAGTTGGTGTGGATATTGCCCGTGGCTCCCTCGACCGAGGCGACTTTCAAACCGGAACAGATGCCGATACCCTTGATAAGGTCGACCGCCGAGACGACGCCGCCGTCAATGCCATATTTCTCACGGAACGGGGGAAGCGACGGAGCCGTCCCCTCTCCCCAGAACCAGCATGAGTTTGCCGGATTAAGACCGCGCGCGATTCGCGACAGGTTGACCGGGTGGTCCCTGAGGATTTCGCGCGAAAGCTTCATCATGTCGAGAAGCTGCCCGCCATGCCGGCCTTTTGGCAGATAGCCGCGGATCGGCTTTCCGGATATGTCGTGGGGCGGCGTGCAGACGCTGCCGGTTTCGGCGTTATGAAGAACCAGGCAATGGCGATAGCTGATTCCCGCGTATAAATCGGCAAAATCCGACTGAAGACGGGCTTTAAGCGCTTCGATCAGCCGGGCCGATTCTTCAGACGTGATTTCACCGGACGAATAATCGATCATGACGGCGTCTTCATAGTTTTCGCTGTCCGAAAGGGTCACAAGGTTGCAGCGCATGGCCACGTCGTTCGGGGCGAGGGTGATGCCCATGCTGATCGCCTCGAGGGGGGACCTGCCGGTGTAGTATATCCTCGGATTATAGCCGAGCACCGACAAGTTGGCCGTGTCGGAACCCGGGCTCATACCGTCGGGCACCGTTTTTACCATCCCGACATCGCCGTTCCGTGCGAGCATGTCCATGTACGGCTTCCGGGCGGCTTCCAAAGGCGTCCTGCTTCCCAGTTCGTCAAGCGGCAGATCGGCCATGCCGTCGCCCAAGATAACGATGTATTTCATAGCTTCTCCAGTCTGTTTCCTATTCCATTTGTCATCCGGCCGTATCGCGGTTATGGCGAGGATGAAGGGGTAATTCCTGTGCGGGGAGATCAGGTTTTTCTGGTGAACTCGTTTTTGCATTTGGGGCAGGTTATGGCGATTTTGCCCTTGCCTTTCGGTACGCGGAGGGTGGATTTGCATTTCGGGCATTTGTAATATTTGTGCTGCTTGTCCGCAAGCTGGTTTGATTTACTCTGGATGCGCCTCCAAATGGGGTTCCACCAGCCAAGAAACTTCATGTTTTCGTAACGGCGCTTTTCGACGTTCCTGGACAGAATCCGGAAAAACGAATAGCCGTATGGAATCAGGGGGAGCAAACTGATAAACGGGACATTTATGAAAGATACCACAAGCGATATAAACAGACCGGCGACGACAAAGGCTATTGAAAGATGATCAACCCCGTTGCGCCCGTACATGAAATTCCTCAGCCAGTTCATATTTCCTCCAAAGAGCAAAAGGATGGTTTACATAAACTTACAGCTATTATAGAATAAAACTATATTCAACGTCAATAGCGAAATGAGGATGTATCAGGACATAACGGAAGCCTGAGCTTCACATTTGCATCGCCGGCCTGATCCCTTCTGAATAAGAACAGCGCGGGGGATCAGCAGCCCCCGCGACGAGTGATTAACCTGAGAAGTTTGAAGTCAGCGATAAGAACAAGCGTTATTGCCGCCGCAGCCACGAAAAGTATAGGAAGCTCAAACAGCGTAAGCAAATCGACAATAATGCCGGCCACGCTGGCCACTACCGCAATAAAAGCCGATATTACCAGGCACTTGAAGTCAAGACGCAGCAGGTCTTTCCGCAGGGAATAGCAGACGGCAAGCCCCAGGGAAAGAACTGCAAGACCGAGAATCACAAAAAAGATTATATTCAGATTATTGAGCGCCCTTATCAGTCCCAGCGCCGCCACAGCGACGCCGACAACCAACGCGATCAAAATGTTTACCCACCAGCAGGCTTTGTGCACAGGTGCACCTCCTTTCAAATCACTATATAATATGCGGCGCGCGTCGAAAAGAGTCCGGTTTTCTACATGTTCCCAATGTACATTATCGAAGAAGCGCGAATATACTGCATTGAGACGTGACAGAAATCAACGGGGGTGGTGCATTGAGCATCGTTTGTCTTGCGTTAGGTCTTATTATCCTGATTGTGGTGAATATAGTGCTCGGCTCTCTGGGCGCTATTTTTCAAAATGTGTTCAACCGGGAGAAGCTTCTCCGGGGATTGATAAAGGCGGGCATCGTAGTGCTTTGCTTTGCCGCGACATACCTTGTCGGTTATCTGAATCCGGGTATTGTGGCGATAGAAGTGAACGGGATTGAAGTTACGGTAATGACCGGGATACAGCTCGTTGTCCTCGTCGGCTATTACCATTACGCAAAACAGGTGATCGACAAGCTGACCGCAATAATTAAGGGAAACATGTTTGTGGAGGAAGCAAAGCTCCATAAAGCCTCAACGGAAAGCGTCCTGCAGGCGGTATCGGATGAATCGGGTGCAAAAGAACATAGCAAAGAACATATAGTCAAACAAGCCGACGATATAAGAAACGAACAATGTTCGGATTCGGACGAAAACAGAAAAAATGCCGATTTCAGGGTCGAAGGCACAATCAGTCTTGCCGTCAGGAATGATGACGGGTAAAAATAAACGGATGCGCCAAACTCCGGTTTTGGCACATCCGCTTTTTTAACGCTGCCGCGTATTATGCATTTCTTTTCTTGCCGCCGATGCTCAGCAGGAGGTTGAGAAGGATTCCGAAAATCGCGGCTCCCGCGACGCAGGGGACATTGATTCCGAAGAACGGAATGTTTCCGCCGAACATATATTGTCCGCCGACGCCGATGACCATAATGGTGGCGATTACGGCAATATTCTTGGCGCTGAACAGGTCGACCTTGTGCTCGAGCATAATGGCGATTCCCTGGGCCGCGATGGCGCCGAAGAGATAAATTTCGAGGCCGCCTATTACCGCGGTGGGGATTGAGTAGATCGCGTTGATCAGAGGAGTGAAGCAGGAGATTATCATTGCAATGACGGACGCGCCGATAAGTACGGGTATGGAGAAGACCTTGGTGATGGCCATGGCGCTGATGTTTTCGCCGTAATTGGTTCCGGCGGGGCCGCCGATGAGGCCCGCGACCATGTCGCCGATGCCGTCGCCGATAAGGTTGCTTCCGAGCCTGCCGGCGATGTCGTACTCTTTCTTGCCTTTTTTCCTTGCGAGGTCGTTTACGTAGATGTCAAGCTGATAGACATGGGCCGTGGATTCGGGTATTGTGGCGATGGCGATGGGCATGATTGCGACGACCGCCTCCCAGGTGGGCTTGGGCAGAGTGAACACCGGAAGGGCAAAAAGACTGTTTGACGAAGTTTCGAGCACTTTAAAGGAATTTATGCCGGTGGCCAGCATAACTACGTATGCGGTAATGCATCCGACAATAGGACCGAAAAGCAGGGGCAGCTGGCTCCAGAAGCCCTTCAGATATACCGAAAACAGTATTGTGGACAAAAGCGTAACCAGAGAGATGACCCACGCCATGTTAGACGCAAGGCCCACGGAGGTTCCCGATACTTCCGGAGCGGTGGCGGCGTCTCCAAGCGCCGTTGCGGCGAGCGTGAGACCTATAACCATGGCGACCGGACCCGTCACTGTCGCGGGGAGAACCTTCTCGATCGACTCCTTGCCGAACTTCCGCACGATAAGCCCGGCCGCTATCGATACAAAGCCGGACATCACTATACCGAACTGGGCAACCGAAATCTTCTCGTTGAGAGTGCTTCCAACAAGAGCTTCGGAAGCCATCAGGCCCATTATCGCGGGGAGATAGGAGAAGCTTGATCCGTAATACAGCGGGAGCTTTCTGCCGGTGACAAGGATGAAGCAGATGGTTGCGAGACCGCTTGCGAATATTGTGGTGGACACATGGAAGCCGGTCAGCAGCGCTACGGCGATGGTCGCCGGGAACATGACGATAACCTGCTGGATCGCGTAGAGCAGAAGCTTCCATATCGGCGGCCTCTCGTCCGGCAGATATCCGATGACTTGTGGTTTCGTTGACATTGTGAATTCCTCCTCTGATACACTTCTTATGTTAACGCTTTGAGCGATTGCTCACTTTGGGCGGCTACTGACCTGTTTTTTCGCAGAGCCGTATCATGTTGGCGCCGTCGGTTTCGGAGAGCATTACCGATACTATTTCGCTTCTCGATGTCGGAATGTTGAGACCTACATAATCCGGCCTGATCGGGAGCTCCCTGTGGCCTCTGTCCACCAGCACCGCCAGCTGGATCCTGGCCGGTCTGCCGAGGGCGGTAATGGCGTCCATCGCGGCCCGGGCGGTGCGGCCGGTGTAGATGACGTCGTCGACCATGATTACGGTTTTATTTACTATTGAGAAAGGTATTGACGTGGGGTTTACGACGGGATTATCCGAAGTGGGGACGAGATCGTCGCGGTACAGAGTTATATCCAGTTCCCCGACGGGAATCTCCGCGCCTTCTATTCTGCGGATGTTTTCCGCTATGCGTTTGGCGAGCGGCACACCCCGGGTTTTGATGCCAAGCAGGCATATGTCGTCGGTACCGTGGTTTTTTTCGATAATCTGATAAGACATTCGGGTGAGTGTGCGATTAACCTTATCCTCATCCGCCAGAACGGCTTTTACTCTCACTCTGAACACCTCCGGACACAATAAAAAGTCTTGCCCGCTTAATGCAGACAAGACATGATTATTCCATATTGATAGCTGAACACAGCAACAGTATGCAACATCTTGCCGGCATCAAGGTACCGATTTAAAGATTTGCGTTTTGTTTATTTTACAATAGGCGTTGACGGCTGTCAATAAAAAAATCGCAATTTCGATATTTTTCTCAGCCGAGATCATTAGGGGCAGTTACGGTGTCCGAAAGCACAGTGACAAAACCTTCCCAGTTCAAATTATGCAGTCTCTCCAGAATCACTGCCATCTGCGCACGCGTCAGCTTTTCGGACGGCCGGAAGCTCCCATCCTCAAAGCCCGTGTAAATGCCGCGGCCGCTGACGGCGAGGATGGCTTCATATGACCAGGTGTTTGATTCTGCTGAAACGTCGCTGAAGACCGTGGTTGGTCTGTCGACGGACAGCCCGCTTTCCATCATGTTATTGAGCATAACTGCCATTTGCTCTCGTGTCACGGGGCTGTTCGGATCGAATCGGCCGTTTCCCACACCGTTGACGATGTTATGTCTTCTGGCCGTTTCGATTTCGGCTTCGGCCCAATGCCCGGTTATGTCTATAAAGCCGGTATCGCTTTCGGCTTGTCCGGTTTCGACGGAAGGGGATACTTCGGCGGCGCCGGTCGGCAAGCCCAGCGCACGAACCAGCATGGCCGCAGCCTGCGCGCGGGTCAATGCATCCTCGGGGCGAAAGAGGCAGATGAAACACCTTTCACCCAGCCGTTTGCGTATGCGCTGAAAATTGAGTCTCTGGCCCAATGGTATTGAATGTCGACGAAATAACACCCGGCCAACCATAGGGTGAAGTAACTCCAGGTGTTTGCGGATTCCTGACCGAGACTCCAGCTCGAGGCTCCCATGATGTCGTATTTGTCTACCAGCGCCAGCGAGCGTTTAAGAGTTGCTTCATCCGAATACCAGATGGTGTAAGTCCCTGCGGTCAATGCCTTCCCTCCGATCACCGGCTTTCGGTCTCCCGGGCCTATCGTGATCCTGGCATATGAAGTCTGGCTGGCGCTGTCATAGTATCTTTTGCCTTTATACTCCGATATGAGGCTGTCGATAGTCCGGTTGCCGACTCCGTACCCGTTGGGATAGCCGCCGCCGTCGCGCCACATCCTTCCGTAGAAGGGAAGGGCAAGCACGATCTTGTCCGGCGAGACGTTCTTAACCGCGTATTTAAGCGATTTTTCAACGAAAGGAATGCTGGCGACCGGACCGGCGGGACCCGTTTCATAGGATTCGTCATATGCCATGATCACCAGATAATCGCTGTATCTGGCCAGTCCGGCATAATCGTAGGAACCCTGCCATCCCTTTGAAGTGCCGTATGGGTTTGCCGCCACCGCAACCGATATCTCCTTGCCGTCAGGCAGGGCGAGTCTCAGGAGCCTGACAAAATCAACGTAATTTGCGCGGTCGTCCGGAGTAAGGTTTTCAAGATCGATATTCACTCCGTCCAGATCATATTTTTTTACGGCTTCGGCAATCTGCGATGCGAGCGCGGCGCGGTTGGCAAGGGCGGCCCTGCCTGCAGTCCTGTCCCAGTGATTGCTGAGAAAAGGCGCCACCTTGATACCTTTACGGTGCATCTCGTCGACAAAGCCCCGGGACACCGCAGACGTAAGCTTCAGGTTTCCGCCGGAGCTCAGGTCGAAATAGCTGGGATACACTATATCGAGCGAGTCCTGTGCGCTGCTGACTGCTGTAAAATATGAGGACGGGTTGCCAAAGTATATATAGGACGTATTTATCCTGTCGATTACCGCACCCGCATGCACTGCGTAAAATATCTTTACGAGAAGGATGATCAGTACTGCAAGTACATATTTCGCGTATTTAAATTTTACTATTTGCATTTTTCTCCTTGTTAATTTTTAAAAAGTTAATGTTTATTCCGAAACTGACAATACGAATCTACCTATATCAAACTGTCTATATGGACTTGTCTATGCGAACTTGTCTATATAAAACTGCCTTTATGAACCATTTATAAGAGCCTGGCTAAGAGAGCCTGTCTAAAGGAGGTGAAACTCTGTATTACAGATACTACTCTACTTTGTTTTATTCGCTTATTCAACAAGTAATTTCTGTATAAAAAATAGAGAAAACCCGGACAATAAGCCATAATAACTGCTAATTTTTTAACAATTGAATAACTTTGCGAGTAAGATAGGGTGATTGTCCGCAAACCCGGGCAAGCTCCGGAGAATCCTTCGGCATATGAGCGGTGCCGATAAAAAAGGTCAACGGCCGAATCAGGATGGAGCCGGGAGCAAGCTTGACTGGAAACGGCAATTGCAGCAGAATGAAATTGTGCAATATTTGCCAATAATTGATTGCAGGAGGTTGGTATGGGGTTTTGCAGCATTCTATATAATGACGAAAATGAAAAAAACAGAAACCGGCAGGCGCGAATGCCTGATTATTTTTATGACCTCAATATCGACCAGATCGTCGGAGATATTTTAACAGGCAGAGAGGATTACGGGCTTGAGAGCCTGTTTTTCACGCCGCTTTCGGACATCGCCGCGATCGTGTACAGGCAGGAGATAATGCGCGAGCTTGAGGATCCCGGCCTGTACAGGTGCGTCGAAAACTTTACGCACGAGATGATGAAAGTGCGGGAATACCTGAAGATCTGTGATGACCTGCATAACCGCTGTCAGCAGGACCGGTGGCACCTTGAAGCCGCGGCGGTCTATTGCCGCGCGGTGAAAGATCTGCATGCTTTTCTTGAAGCCGAGAATCTCAGTTCTTCGGGTTTATTGCTTTTCCGTGACTGGCTGAAAAACTATGTAGGCTCCGATCTTTTCGTAAAGCTCGCGGCAGACTCGGAGTCGCTTTTGCAAGAGCTAAACGGCATACGCTACAGCATACAGATAGACAGCGATTGCATTGAGATCGGCGACGACTTCCCCGAAACCGACTATTGCGCGGAGATAAGCGAGATATTCAAGGATTTCTGCGACACGACCGATTCGCACGAAATAAGCGCTTTTCCCGGACTTGAGATGTGCACCCTCGAAAGCAGGATCCTGAGCATCGTTTCGGACATGCATAGAAAAACGTTTGATAAGCTGGCCGATTTCCATAAAAGCTATAAAAGCTTTCAATCGCACTGCCTTGTCGGGTTCGACAGGGAGATCCAGTTCTATCTTGCCTTTTTGACATATGTGCGGCGTCTGGAGGATATCGGCTTCCACTTTTCTATGCCCGAATTCTCGGGGGACAAGCGTATCAGCATAACGGAAGGATATGATCTGGCGCTTGCAAAAAAGCTGGGAGACACGTCGAAGATAATATGCAACGACCTCGAACTCGGCGGCAAAGAAAGAATCGTCGTTCTCACCGGGCCGAACCAGGGCGGGAAAACCACATATGCGCGGATGTTCGGGCAAATCATGTATTTTGCGGCTCTCGGCTGCGTTGTTCCGTGCAGAAAAGCAGTTTTGACCCTGTTCGATTCGATGCATACCCTTTTCCCCGTGGAGGAGGATCTGACCAAAAACGCGGGAAGGCTCAAGGAGGAGCTCGTGAGACTCGGCAAAAAGCTGGAAGGGGCGACATCCGAAAGCATTTTTCTGGTAAACGAGTTTATGACGTCGACGACTACCTATGACGCTTTCACCCTGGGGAAAAGGCTCCTGAAAACGCTGGAGAATATGGGCTGCGTTTGCCTGTATATTACCCATATAACCGAGCTTGCCTCGGTCAGTGAAAAGATCGTCAGCATGGTGGCGGAGGTAGACGCCGGCAGCGGCGAGAGACGCACATTCAGGATCCTCAGAAAAACAGCGGACGGACACGTGTATGTAAATCCCATCGTCGAAAAATACAGGCTTTCGTACGAGAGCGTGAAAGAGAGGCTGGCGAGATGACACCGAATTTGCTGTATAAAGGCGATAAACCCGCGAGAAACAGACAGCCGCTCGTCAACGATCTCATACAGGACCTGAACCTTGATCACATCTTCAAGGCAATGGCGCAGGGCGACGACTACATATACAGGGTTGCGTCCGACGTCATTATGAACAGCCTGACCGATATCGGGACGATATCTTACAGGCAGGAGATATTGAACGACTGCATGGCCCGGGCAAATGAAGCAAAACGATTGTATAGCCTTGCGACGGATGCAGTAAATGAAACCAACAGATATAAAGAGAACACGAAGCCGAGCTATGCAAGGGTGGTGTCGGCAACCACAAGGCTGGCATCATCCGCAAAGCTGCTGGAACTGACTGTTAGCCACCTGGAGATACTTATGAAGTATGCTTCAGAGGTTCGAAACCGTTTTACCAGCGAGGGCATGGTTCGGTTTTTTAAAACGATTGAGGAAAAGATTACCGGGAATTTTCTTGACCGTGCGGAAAAACTGATTTCAGAGCTGCAATGTCTCGGAGATTACAGAATAACGCTGGGCGCGAAGCTCGGCCTGGGCCTGAAGGGTTCGGGATACGTGCTCAGGAGCCTTGAAAGAAAAGGTTTCCTCATGCTGAGAAAGCTGAAAAAGACATTTGCACGAAAAGCGGTTACGATCGATCTTGAGAGCATGGGCATTGCAAAGAGCGCGAAGGATTTTCAGGAGGCCGCGCTGATCCGTGTACTCAGGGTTGTCAATTCTTTTTCAGAGAAAGCCGTACGCTTTTTCGAAGAGCTCCGCTTTGAGACCGCGTTTTATACAGGCTGCATAAATCTTGCCGGCGCGCTGGAAAAGCTGAAGGCTCCCTTTACGATGCCGAACGCGTATGACGCGGGAGAGAGAAAGCTTTGCTTCAAAGGCCTGTATGACATGAGCCTTGCCCTGCAGGAAAAAAGGCTGCCGGTCCCGAACGACCTGGCAACCGAGGACATATGGCTCTATATTGTGACGGGCGCGAATCAGGGCGGCAAATCCACATACCTGCGGAGCATCGGACTTGCGCAAGTCATGATGCAGTGCGGGATGTTCGTCGCCGCCGAAAGCTTCGGATCGAACGTCTCGGACGCCGTACTCACCCATTTCATCCGCGGCGAAGATGCGGCGATGAACAGCGGCAAGCTCGACCTGGAGCTTAAGCGTATGAGCGAAATCATGAAACATATAACGGGAAATTCGCTGCTGCTCATGAACGAATCCTTTGCCACAACCACCGAGCGCGAGGGGGCAAGGATCGCAAAGGGAATAATCCTTGCGCTTTACGAAAACAGGAATAAGACGATCTTTGTGACCCATCTCTTTGATTTTGCCGACGAATTCCACAAAAGGGGCGAGCCGCATGCATACTTCCTGAGGGCGGAAAGAAGGGATCAGGGCGAGCGCACTTTCCGCATTATACCGGGGAAACCGCTGTATACAAGCTACGGAGAGGACCTTTACAACGCCATAATCGGGCCTGAAAGCGCCGGGGAATAGCGATCGGTTTATCGCCGCGCGCTGTTATGCCCCCTTTGCTCTCCGCGTGCGCTTTGGCTTCTCCTTTTCGGGCTCCGGTTCATTTTTTCGGGTCTGCTCAAGGCTTGCTTTCAGGGCATCCATGAGGTTAATAATATTGGCGGGTTTTTCAGCCTCGGCGGATACGATTTCCCTGCCAGCTATCTTGCTTTCTATCAGGTCCCTGAGCTTTGCCTGATACTCGTCCCTGTATGCCGCGGGATCAAACGGAGTGTCCATAGACCGGATCAGCAGCTTTGCCATCGATATCTCCTGATCGGAAAGCTGCGGTTTGCTGTAGGTTTTCTGCATTTCCTTTATTTCGTCGGCGTAATGCATGGTGGAAATAAGAAGCCCTTCTTCTCGCGGAATGATGGCAAGGAGAGTTTCCCTTGTCCCCATAACGGTTTTCCCGATCGCAATCTTCTGTTCGTCCATCAGAGCGACGCGCAGAAGCTCAAAGGCCTTGTCGCCGCCGGCTTCGGGGAATGCCTGATATGTCTTTTCATAATAGACGGGCGATATCTGGTTGAGCTGGGCGAAATGAAGGATCTGTATGGATTTTTCCTTTTCGGTTTTGATTTTTTCTATTTCTTCGTCGGTAATAATAACATAGTGTTCAGGGTCATATTGATATCCCTTGACAATGTCGTTTGCCGTCAGCTCCTTGCCGCAATGCGCGCATGTTTTTTTATATTTAATGCGCATATTGTCTTCCTTGTGCAGCTGGTTGAAATGGATATCGTTGTCCTGGGTTGCGGTGTACATGGAAATGGGTATCGCAACCAGGCCGAAGGAAATGACCGTTCTGTGCGCGACCGGCATTATACCACCTCGTTTTTGATTTTAGTATGCGAAAAACACTCATTAACATGCATGAGTGGGAAAAAGATAAAATACGGAATCCGTTTTATCGGTTGCATATCCGGTAATACTATTATCGGAGGTGCTCCTATGAATACAGGTACAGTCAAGTGGTTCAATCCCGAGAAAGGTTATGGCTTTATATCAAACGATAGTGGCGGTGACGATATATTCGTACACTTTTCCGATATTGAAGCACAAGGATTCAGAACGCTGACGGAGGGTCAAAGGGTCTCGTACAACACCGAAAGAGACGCCAAAAACGGAAAAATGCGTGCAACCAATGTGACAGTCATCCAATAACTCCTTTATTCCTCTTGAGAAAAAACTGCCTTGCCGGCAGTTTTTTCTTTTCGTGCGCATGGAGCGCCCTTTGCATCAGACGCATTATCCCCCTGGCATATACAGCGCGAACCATTCCCATGGCGGGACCCGGCAGGTGAACCGTCACACATGTATACTTGTTGAGATTAAGCATGCATGATATACTTAATAAAAAACGCTGAGGTAATATGTTTTCAATGACAAAAAGTGAAATGATAAAAAAGCATATGGGGGGTCTGAAATACGAACCTGAAGACCAGTTTATGTTTGCAAGAATTCTGGATAAGCTGGAGGCATGCGAAAAGAATCATGCAATAACGTTTTCCAGGTTTCTTGACGAGCGACAGCGCACATTGGCTGATAAGCTGCTGAAGCAAGTTGATTCGGCGCGATATATGTTCTTCGGCGGCTATGAAGGCGCTTTGAGAACGGTTGCGGTCTTTCTCCCGGATTACATCGAACCCGACCAGATATACGAAGAAGAGTATTCGCCGATTGCCTGCCTTCGCGCGTCATTTTCGGATGAACATAAACTCTCGCACCGGGATTTTTTAGGGAGCCTGATGGGATTGGGCATACAGCGCGACACCGTGGGAGACATCCTTCCGGGAGAAGGCAGCTGCGATTTGATCGTTCTCAGGGAAATCAGGCCTTTCATACTTGCAAACCTTAACTCGGCCGGCAAAGCAAAACTGAAGCTGACAGCGATCGAACCAGGCCGACTGAATGTTCCGGAGCCCGGTTTCAGGATGATCAAGGATACCGTGGCGTCGCTTCGTCTCGACAATATTGTCTCCGCAGGGTTCTCCGTCAGCAGAGATAAGGCGTCGGACGCCATACGAACAGGGAAGGTGGCCGTAAATCACCTGGAGTGCGCAAAGCCGGACAAGACGCTTGCGCAGGGCGATAAAATATCCTTGCGCGGAATGGGGAAAATCGAGCTTTGCGAAGTCGGGAACCTGACCAAAAAAGGCAGAACAGTTGTCACTATCAAGAAATACTTGTGACGGTAAATTCTGTGATCAGTTAGTTATTCCAGTGTGATACTTTAGTTGCAATAATTACGATATTGCTTTGGATGTGGTTGGAATCGTGATGGCAAACCTACCAAGCAATTCTTACAAAGTTAGAAGGATGAGAAAAACATGTATTCTTTTGTAAATGATTATAGCGAAGGCACCCATCCGAAGGTGCTGGAGCTGATGGTAAAGTCAAATTTCGAGCAGAACATCGGATACGGATTGGATAAGCATTGCGAAAATGCAAGAGGATTGATCCGCGATTGGATCGGTATGCCGGATTCCGACATACATTTCATACCCGGCGGAACACAGACAAACATGCTGGTAATATCGTCTCTTCTGCGCCCCCATCAGTGCGTGATCGCTGCGGATACCGGCCACATCAACGTTCATGAAACGGGAGCGATAGAAGCGACCGGCCATAAGGTTGTCGCGATGCCCGCGAAATACGGAAAGCTTACCCCCGAAGCGATACGGGCAGCCCTGGACTATCACGTCGGCGAGCATATGGTCCAGCCCAAGATGGTCTATATATCCAACTCTACAGAGCTCGGCACCATCTATACCAAAGCCGAGCTTGGCGCGATACGGGAAATCTGCCTTAAAAACGGTCTTATTCTGTTCCTGGATGGAGCCAGGCTTGGGGCAGCTCTTACCTGCAAAAGCAATGACTTGTCAATATCGGAACTCGCTAAGCTGGTCGACGTCTTCTACATCGGCGGGACAAAGAACGGCGCGCTTCTTGGTGAGGCATTGGTTTTCTGCAGAGAAGATCTGAGCGTGGATTTCCGTTATATGATGAAGCAGAGGGCGGCGATGCCTGCCAAGGGTTTTGTCCTCGGAATGCAGTTCGAAGCGCTTCTGCAGGATAACCTTTATTTGAAGCTTGCTGCCCACGCAAATGAGATGGCGGAAGAAGCTGCGCGGATTTTTAAAGAGCATGGGTTCGATTTCCATGCGCCTCCGTGCACAAATCAGATATTCCCGATTGTTCCGAACGAATTGGTCAAGGGACTGACCGAGGAGTTCGGGTGCCTTGACCAGACGAAAGTCGACGGGAATCATACCTGCGTCAGATTTGTTACCTCATGGGCGACGACTCCGGAAAGCATCGATTATCTGCGTAAATACATGAATCACATACTTCGTTAATCCCCCGATGTATTGACGGAATCCGGGAGGTTTCTGAGGATGCATTATGCGGAGTATAAAACAATACTGTCGCCGAAAAACGGCATGAATTTATACCGCGGCTGTCTGCACGGCTGCATTTATTGCGACGCCCGATCCGCCTGTTACCAGATGAAGCACGATTTTGAGGACATTGAGGTTAAGAAAAACGCCGTCGTGATTCTCGAAGAGCAGCTGAAAAGAAGACGGCAGCCCTGCATGATCGGCACCGGCGCGATGTGCGACCCGTATATTCCGCTGGAGGAAGAACTGCGGCTTACGCGGCAGTGCCTTGAGCTTATAGAGAAATATGGTTTTGGGCTTGCGATTCAGACAAAGTCTGCCCGGATCCTGCGGGACCTGGACCTGCTGAAAGCTATCAACGAACGCACAAAATGCGTGGTGCAGATGACGCTGACTACATATGACGAAGACCTGTGCCGCATTGTCGAGCCAAATGTGTCCACCACCGCCGAGCGGTTTTCAGCGCTGGAGGTTTTTCGTGACGCGGGAATTCCCACCATGGTTTGGCTTTCGCCGATATTGCCGTTTATCAACGACACGGAGGAAAACCTGCGCGGTATTCTGGATTACTGCATACGTGCGAAAACCCGAGGTATCATCTGTTTCGGATTCGGTGTGACGCTTCGCGAGGGTGACAGGGAATATTTTTATTCAAAACTTGACGAGTATTTCCCCGGCATGAAGCAGAAGTACATACGCGCTTTTGGAAGCAGCTATGAATGCAGCAGCCCGAATAACGCAAGGCTCTGGAGGATATTTGAAGAAGAGTGCCGAAAACACGATATTCTGCATAAACCCGACGATGTCTTTGCGTATTTGCATGAGTTCGAGCAAAAGGACAATCAGATGACGCTGTTTTAGGGGTTTGATTTCCCCTCGCAAGCCATTGACATTCTTATCCGCATGCCGTATAATATCGTTAATTGATATCATATAATGATATTGCTCGGAGGAGTGGTCGCGGTTGCCGAGAAAAGCGATGGAAGTGCTGACTGAATCCATGTTCTATGTTCTGATGGCGTTTTGCAGGGGGCCAATGTGCGGCATAGACGTCGCCGATTACGTTGAAAAACGGACGAATGGCCGGGTCCAAATAGGTCCGGCAACTCTTTATACTATCCTTGCGAAGTTCGAGAAGGAAAAGTATGTCCGTGAAATAGAAGTTGAGGGGCGGAAACGCACTTATTGTATAACCGGCAAAGGACTGGACGCATATACGGCCGAGCTTGAGCGGCTGCGCCGGTGTGTCGCGGATGCCGAAGATTCCGCTTTATCGGGAGGGTATAACGGTGGTTAAAGGGAATAAAGAAAAGCGGCGTGTATATCGATTGCCGCCCTGTCCCGCTTATGACGTGGAGGGCATGGAGAGCTGGCTTGCCGATATGGCGAGAGACGGCCTGCTTTTATGCAGGGACGGCTTCTTTGCAGGCTTTGCCGCTTTTGAGCGAGCGGATCCGCAAGACACGCGGGGTATAAAGTACCGGCTGGAAGCCGCGGAGAAGAGTACAAGCATGTGGGCCGACGACGGCGGAGAACCCGACGCGGAAGCCGTGGAGATCAGCGAAAAGTACGGGTGGGAATACATCGCGAAGCGCTGTGATTTCTATATCTACCGCTCGTCCGATCCGGCAGCCAGGGAGCTGAACACCGATCCGGTAGTCCAGGCCCTGGCGCTGAACACAGTTCGGAAACGGCAGCGCAGTGCGGCTTTATCCTGTCTGTTTTGGACAATGATATACCCGATTATCGCAATTCGCGGAAATCTTTTTATAACGATGATAGGTATCAGGACTTGGTATTTTCTATTCGGTGCAGCCCTGTTGTTCTGGTATTTGGCCGCTTCCATAGGCAGAGCCTTGCATCTTGGCAGACTGCGGAAAAAGCTGCTGAACGACGGGACGATCGATCACGGGAAAAACTGGCGGAAGAGAGTATATTTTTATCATGCGGGAACGGTTATAAGAAGCGTTTTAACAATTATCTGGGCATGCATACTGTTGCAGAAATGGGGTATATCGGCTTCGAATGCGGATAAGATCCCGCTTTCCGATTATGCCGCGGATCCTCCTTTTGCCACGATAGCGGATTTGTCTCCGGGCGGTGAATACAGCGAGGATGATTATTTAAATACCAACAAGGTAAGCGAGTGGAGCGACTGGCTTTCCAAGTATAACATTGACTGGTCGGAAATCGCTTCGGTCAGGCGATCGGACGGCACGATCCTGTCGGGGGGATTGTATGTGGACTATCATGAGGCGGCAAGTCCGTGGATTGCGGAGAAAATCGCCCGGGAATACGTACGTACTGACAGGCGAAACAGGAATTTCGACCCCCTTGAGCTGCCAGCCCTTGATGTTGATTTTGCCGTAGCTTATACGCACACGATCAATCTCCCGACCGTAGTGCTGCGGGATGGAAACAAGGTAATACACGCGACCTTTTATCAGGCATCGGAAACCTATATTATGCCGCTTGAGGAATGGGTTGATATCATGATTAAAAGCATAAAAAGCTAATACCTAATTAATAAAGCAACAGAGATAAAACCAACGGGTATAAGCAAAGTAATATAGTTGAAATACTATCTGTAAACCCTCAGACTCTGAACTCAAGCCGTTTTCTGTTTCAAGCTATCATAAATCAGAAGCGTTTTTCGCATAATTCATGCCTATATGATCGGGAAGGAGGTCACTTAACTTTTAAGTGACCTCCTTCCCGATCATTATATTGCCATTTACTTGTATATACTTACTTTTTGTATGCATCCCTCATGAAGTGATCGGCCAGCGGCACCCAGAGGTCGAAATTCGGATTGCCCTTGCCATCCATGATCTTCCACCCGGCGTATCCGTGCGGATGCCCGGAGAACGTATGGACTTCCACAGGAATGCCGCGTTCCGTCAGCTGGCAAAACACCGGGAACAGGTTGGCCATCGCACCCTTGTCCTCTCGCCCGACGGCAAAGAACGACGGCGGATATACCACATTCGTATAATCAAACTCATCGCCTTTGAAGCGAGGTCCATAGACGCATATCTGCAAATCCGGAGAACCGCCGAACTCGTCAAGCTCGTCGGGCACATACCCCGGGAAATGATCGGCGACAGTTTGCTTTCCGGAGTAATAGCGAATACAGTATTCTACTGTCAGCCCGCCATTGGAGAAGCCGGCAGCCGCTATATGGTTCGGGTCGATCCGGTATTTGGCCGCATTCCTGCGGATATATCGGATTGCCCGGGCAGTGTCCGCACCGCATTCATATCCGTTCCATGGCATCATGTTCGGCCGGTTATGAAGAATAAAGCACTGATAGCCGCGCTCATTGAACTCCATGCCTACCTGATAACACTCGTTAATTGTCCCGGCTCCGTGTTCGCCGCCGGCTATAAGGACCAGCGCGCCGATCGCTTCGGCATCGTCCGGCAGCAGCATCTCCAGCATGTAGGGCTTGAAGTCCGGATCGTGGGCATATCGGAAATCTGAATTATCGATATAATTTGTGCTCTGTGGCATTTTACCCTCCGGCCAGAGATAGATCCGTTCCGGAGCGTTATCTTTCAGGCGAATACTCCTGCGCAGCTCTGAAAACCTTGATATGAGGACCGCTCTTTCATCGAATGATCTGCATTCCGTGATTCTGCGATCCAATAGTGCCAGTTCGACCAACTGATCGACCGGATATCTTGTCGGGTCCTCATAAAGCGGGATTGCCGCGTGCCGCTCCGGACCAAACTGCTTATTGACTTCCTTCATGTGATTTATGAATGTCTCGTCCATTGTTTGTCTCCTTTTCCAGTATGTTTCAGAATTCCACAAGCGATCGGGTTCATATCCGCCGCATTTTGTTTCTTTAAAAATACTAACACCAGTAAAACGTTATGTCAATGACACGGAAAATATCTAAAAAACATATTGACATTTTTAAAAATGGTGGTATAGTTAGTTACATGAGTAATTAACTATGCAAGTGAGAGGGTGCCGGCTTAATGATTAATTTCACGGGGGATCGGCCCATATTCCTGCAGGTTTCCGAGAGCATTGAAGACGGGATATTGTCGGGAGTATATCCTGAGGAATCACAGATCCCCTCAACAACCGAAATTGCCGCAAGCTGCAGGATAAATCCCGCAACCGCCCTGAAAGGGATAAGCCTTTTGGTGGAAGAAGGGATTATTTATAAAAAGAGAGGGCTTGGAATGTTCGTGGTGTCGGGTGCGAAAGAGAAAATCCGGGAAAAACGTAAAAGAGAGTTCTATGAAAAATACGTTGTGCAGCTTATAGATGAAGCGAAGAAACTGGGTTTCAGCGAGGCGGAAATAACATACTTAATTAGGAGAGGGTTTGAAGGTGAGCATTGAACTTAAAAACGTCGTAAAGCGGTTCGGAAAAGTGACCGCGCTCGATAATGTCACCGTTACATTCGGTGGGAACAAGATTTACGGTTTGCTCGGCAGAAACGGCGCGGGCAAAACAACTCTTCTCAGCATTATTACATCAAGGCTTTTTGCGGATGAGGGAGAGGTCCTCGTCGACGGGGAGCCGGCCAGGGAAAACGACCGTGCGATGCGAAAGATATATATGATGGGAGAAGCGACACTGTATCCGGAGAATATGCGGGTCGGCGACGTGTTCCGCTGGACGCGTGAGTTTTATCCCGAATTCTCCCTCGATTATGCATTCTCATTGGCCGATAGCTTTAAGCTTGACTGCAGGAAGAAGGTAAAGTCTCTTTCGACAGGCTATACGTCGATACTGAAAAACATCGTGGCGCTTTCATCCAATGCCGAGTATACATTGCTTGACGAGCCGGTCCTGGGACTTGACGCAAACCACAGAGACATGTTCTACAGGCTTGTGATAGAGAAATATGCGGAGCGGCAGAACACTATCGTCTTGTCGACGCATCTCATCGAAGAAGTATCGGAAGTAATAGAGGATGTCGTAATCATCGACGGCGGGAAGATAATCTTTGACGGATCCCGCGCCGACCTGCTGGCGCACGGCTATTCGGTGCTCGGAAGCACCGAACTGGTCAACCGATACGCAGAGGGAAGGACCGTCATAGGCTCGGAGTCTCTCGGCGGCATGAAAAAGGCGTATATCTGGGGGAAGCCGGAACAGGACGGCGTCCCGGACGGGCTGGAGCTTTCCTCGGTCGATCTACAGAGACTGTTCATCCAGCTTACAAACGCGCGGCAGAATTAATTCCCGAAGCCAAGGAGGAAAAAGCATGTATCTGAAACCCGTTGTTAAATACAGACTTTGTGATTATAAGAGGGCTATAATAACATTCTACATCATTATAATTGCAATAATGATAGGTTTTTTCAGCATAACGATCAGCTACGATACCGCAACTGCTTCGTTTGCAGGAATTGAAATGATAGGCATGAACTTCATTTTCATAGTGTCGCTCACATCGTTCAAGGAACCGTTTCGCATGCTGATTCAAAACGGCATATCACGGAAGACAATACTGCTGGGTCAGATTATCTGGACTATATGCGTATCGGCAATTATGTCCGTTGTCGATAAAGTGATTTGCCTTGTCGGTTCTATCGGAAGTTCAATCAGCGGCAGGTTTATCGTGGGAAGTCTGCTCGACCAGGTATATCCGTCGAAATTCCTACCCGAACCGGGTCGTATTCCGGCGCATCTGATGGCCATAGCTTTCAGCTTTTGCCTGTACACCGCCGTTGCCGCTCTCGGATACTTTATAACGCTGCTTTATTACAGAATGAACACGCCTATGAAGGTGGCGGTTTCCATATCGGTTCCCTGTTTTCTTTTCATCGGTCTTCCGCTAATCGACAATATGACAAACGGCGGCGTTAGTTATTTTTTTGATCGGGTATCGCAGTTGATTTTCGGCGTGGACGGAAGCAACGGCCCGTTGAGCGTTATGGCGTTCGCACTTGTTTGCTCCGCACTGCTCTGCGGCTTAAGCTGGCTTCTGATCAAAAAAGCGCCGGTTAAAAACTGAGTGACGTCCCTCAAAGGATCTTCTTCGACAGTTCCCGACAGCAATAATAAACAGCGGGATGTGTGATAATATCAAATTATCACATATCCCGCTTTATTCATGGAATCCAGCCTTAGTAAATTATGCAATGAGGATCGATTAGCGCATCCCGTCTCCCGCCGTTATGTATGGATTCAAGGCAAATTGATAATGCAATAATGATCATCAGGTACATTTCGGCCTGTAAAAATTGACTATGCAGCAGCCTTCACTAAGTATATCGCATTGCACATATAAAACTTAATCGTTATTATTGCTTTCTCCGTTGTTCCTGTAGTTTTTTACGAGCTTTCTTATATATTTAAAGGTATAATCCTCGCCGCGCTCCGCAAGCATAGTCAGAAGATTCTCGATCTCGCGCGAGGTTTCGGGATGGATGACGCGCCTGTCCTTGGATTTGAGGAAATACTCAAGGGGGCTGCGGTCGGTGTATTTGTCTTTCATGTATATTTTGCTTGCGGCAACCCGGTCGCAGAACATCTCGACCACATATTTGAACGGCATCCTGACCGGGGAGACGACGCGGGTGACGGGACTGTAATCCGTCCAGTATTCATAGTGGTGCTTGTTTCTGCCCTTGTGGTGCATCCAGGCTTTTGAATAGCCGTATGCCTCGCGCTCGCCCTCGTTCGGGCTTCTGTTTCCCTGAAAAAATTTAATACCCACGATAAATTCGGACGGACTGTACTTAGACAGGTCGTGCAGCAGGCCCTGAAACGGAATGCCTGCTCTGAAACAGTGCTCAATTACTTTATGCCGGTGGTTCGTTATTGTTTTAAAATGCATCCAAGCTTTTTTCATCCGCACGCCTCATATCATATAACTTAAATCAGCTCAAATTCCAAACAAGCTGGCGTATGAAGATATTACCACACAAATCCGTATGCTGCAAGCCCGGTTGCCATATACACGAAATTGCGAAGCATTGCCGCTGACGGTAACGGCAATCCGCGCAGTGGGTCTTTATCGCATCGGAACCCGCTTTCGTATATACGGAGAGCGGCGGAAAAATGCGCGAACCGGCTCCCGATTGCATGGGAATCTGCATCAGAAGCCGGTTCAGGAGTGATTGCTTTTTATATATAAAACCTGGCGGACCCGGGAAAAGCGGATGTCAGATAATTTACGGATATTTACTCTTTTTCATCTTTGCCGCATTTGCCGCTTTTGCATGTCTTGCCTTTCTTTTTACCGTTCATGACTTCTTTGCCGTTGCAGATTGTATCACATGTCCCTATGGCGCCAAAGCCTATCAGAATTCCCTTGACAATGGTTTCAAAGACGTTTTTACCCGGAATTACTGCGAAGCTTATAACGATACCGACAGGCAGGGCCAACAGGTGAGCGATGTTCTTCTTTACTCCGAGCTTTTCGATTGTTTCCACGATTGCAAATACGATGGGGACCAGGACGGCAAATTCCATTTCCATTTTTCTCACCTCGCCGTATACTATGCGAAGAACAGCGAATAAGTGCGAAAAATGACGAAAATGTTAAAAACCTATTACTTATCCCCGCGGGAACAGCAATACTTGTTAATAAATTCTCAAAATCCGCGGCGCGGGAGTCGGGTCACGGTTGCAATCCGGCGCGGGCTTGAATAAGGATAAGAAAAGCTCCGTTCCGCATGCAGACGGCTTCGGAGCTCTTGCGCAATTCCTACGTTTGCAGAACCGTGACGAATTTGACCGAATAGAGGTCGCACATGATGTGCGTGCGCGAGTTGACGTCTTCAAGGACGAAGTAGTTTATTCCGACCTCAATGAGTCTGCCAATTCTGTCAGTGTACTGGCTTGTGCCGATAATGAACTCTGCGCGGACGTTTTTTCCCAGGTTTCTTCTGAGATAAGCGGGAATGAAGCCCTCTTCCGTCGCGGGAGGAGGCCCTTGCATATCCATTATGGGTTCCTGCTGCATGGGAAGGGGGGAAGTGGGGTCCTGCTGCCGCTGCTGCATGGGAAGGGGGGAAGTGGGGTCCTGCTGCCGCTGCTGCGCTGAAGTCGTCCCCGGAGAGGTTGTTGCGCCATGCTGCGACGGAGCGGTGCTTTGCTGTCCCGTGGCGGGTCCATGGGAGGACAGGAGGCCTTTGGAGTAATCGCGGGTTTCGGATGGTATCGCAAAGGTAGGACGAAATCTTGACGACGCACCCGGATCGAGACCCTTGTTGCCTGACCAGTTCAGATTGCTGCTCATGATTTTCGATCACCTCTTCATCATTATGTTTGAGCATAAGAAGGCATTGGATTATAAAAGCAATGCTGATTAACCCTTGTAAACCAGTAGCCGGTTCCGTTATATGGGAAAAAGTTCGGACATTGCGGTCTGAACGGGTTCATATACCACAGGCATTGGTTGCCCACCCCCGAATGGATGCCTCCGGTTATAGCCCAATCGGCTACCTCGTAATGAATTCCTTCGGGTGTGGCGGCCCATACATTCTGAGGATTAGTCACGCCGCCGACCACCGTCATCATGCATGTGAACTGGCCGGGCTGCTCGATAACCCTGCGAAGGTTGCCCTGACCGACTCTTCTGTATTCGCCGTAAGTGACCCTCGTTCTGTTCATTACGCATGTGGCGACAGCCCTCATGCCGGAGATCCCTTCGCCGCCGGCCTCGCATTTTATCAAACGTGCAAACAGTTCCCTATTATCCACATTTTTCACCTCAATAACAATCTATTCCTTACGGGCGGTTTTGTTGCAGGGCGAATCACAAAAAATCCGGTTTTGCCGGATAAGGTTTCTTCCGTGCGATATTATCGCAAAAAAATGCAAGAAACCGCAATTTTCCCGACATACAGGGATGCGAAGCGGGGAAGTGCGGCATGTTCGGCTTTTTATTCCGGCAGAGGATTTTGCACACAAACCGGGCTTGATGCGAAGCGGCAGAAGCCAAATGCTTATTGACAAGTCCCCGGGAGTGTATTATCCTGAAACTGTAAATTACATTGTCCGGCATATACACAGCGTGATATGAATAAACTAAGCAGGCCGGGAATAATCAACATGAGCAGCCGGTTACATCCAGGTTCTCGACGAAAATCAGAAAGGAAGGTTCGATTATGAAGGACATCGCTATTTACCGGTGTGAACATTGCGGAAACATGGTAATTCAGATCCGGGACGGAGGGGGAACCCTCACATGCTGCGGCTCGCCCATGACAAAGCTTGAGGCAAACACGGTCGACGCTTCCCATGAGAAGCATGTTCCCGCAATCGTCAAGGAAGACGGGAAACTCAAGGTCCAGATCGGTTCCGTTCTGCATCCTTCCCTTCCCGAGCACCATATCGAATGGATCGCCCTCAAATCGGGAGACAAAGTCCAGATTCAGTACATCGGCCCCGGCGTCGAACCTAAAGCCGAATTTGAGAATGTCGATACCGGCTCGGTGTTCGAATACTGCAACATCCATGGCCTCTGGAGGGCGGACTTTTAGTCGGGCATCCATATCAACCGATAAAGCAAAGGATTGGCATATAACCAATCCTTTGCTTTTTTCATAAGATGCAGTGCAGTAATATTACAGGAGGTCAATATGGCTCTAACACCTTTTATAGATGCGCTGCCGATTCCAAAGGTTCTTAAACCGAAAGAACGCTGCAGGCATGGAACCTTTTATGAAGTAAAAATGAGCGAGTTCTTCCACCGGTTCCATAGCGAACTGCCGCCGACAAAAGTGTGGGGATATGAGGGACAGCTGCCCGGCCCCACCATTGAAGTGGAACAGGGAGAAAAGACGCATATAAAATGGATAAATAAACTGCCGGATAAACACTTTTTGCCCGTAGACCACACTCTGCACGGGTCGGGCGAGCATATGCCGGAAGTCAGGACCGTGGTGCACCTTCACGGAGCGGAAGTGGAGCCGGAGAGCGACGGTTACCCCGAAGCCTGGTTTACAAGTGATTTTAAGAAGTGCGGCCCGCGTTTTGTACACAAGGTATATACGTATGAGAACAATCAGCGGCCGGCAATGCTCTGGTATCACGACCATGCGATCGGGATAACCAGGCTGAACGTATACGCGGGGCTTGCGGGGCTGTATTTCATCCGCAACGACGAGGAGCGCGACCTCAACCTTCCTTCCGGCGTGTATGAAATCCCTTTGGTAATTCAGGATAAGACCTTCAACGAGGACGGATCGCTGTTTTATCCGTCGACCGTAAACGTACCCGATCCTCCTCCGGACTTTCCGGATGTTTCCATAACACCGGGCTTTGCCGGAGACACGATAATAGTAAATGGAAAAGCCTGGCCGTATCTGGAGGTCGAGCAGAGAAAATACCGCTTCCGTATTCTTAACGCTTCAAACGAAAGATTTTACAGGATGTCGCTCGATTCGGAGCAGCAGTTCATCCAGATCGGCTCCGACGGGGGACTCCTCCAGAGGCCCGTAAGGCTGGACGAAATAGTCATCGCTCCGGCCGAACGCGTCGACGTGGTGGTTGATTTTTCCGACCAGCCGGTCGGTTCCGCGATCAACGTTATAAACACCGCCAGAGTGCCGTTTAATTTCGGAACGCCGCCTGATCCGGAGACAACAGGCCTGATCATGCAGTTCAGAGTCGTGGAGCGTACCGGCGAGGATACGAGCACTGTTCCCCAGATACTGAGCAGAATAAAGAGGTTTGACGAATGCGACGCTGTTTGCACGAGAGACATAACTCTGGACGTGAGTACAGACATGTATAACAGGCTGCTGTTTCTGCTGAGCAATCATGACTGGATGGATGCAATCACCGAAACCCCGGTTGTGGGCGAGCCCGAAATGTGGAGAATAATAAACCCGGGCCTTGGATACCATCCAATCCATATCCATCAGCTTCAGTTTCAGATTTATGACCGCATACCGTTTGACGTGGCGGCGTATAATGCGACCGGTATAATCAGATATACGGGAGAACCAGAGCTGCCGCCCGCATATGAAAGAGGCTGGAAGGACACCGTTCAGGCTGTTCCCGGATATGTCACAAGACTCATAATGCGCTTCGGCCCCTACACCGGGAGATATGTGTATCACTGTCACATTCTGGAGCACGAGGATCATGACATGATGCGCCCGATAGAGGTAATGCCGCCCAAATGCCCGCCTCGTAAACCGGACCCGTGCAAAGGGTTCAAAGCGGATCTATAAGCCGTCTGAAATGGGAAAAATAAAGCAAGGCAAGCGATAAACGCAGCCTTGCTTTGATTTTTATTCATCCGATCAGCGTGCGTGCGATGTGTACCTGTTCAGCACACGTTCTGTGAACATCCGGTTAGTGCGAATTTTATCTTAAGAATGTCCCGGACCAACCTTACTTAATAAACCGCTGCACATGTTACTTCGTGGTTTGAGCTTCGACCAGCCTGGCACCGCAGTACATTTCGCGAAGGCGCGGTTTTTCGATTTTGCCGGTGGGGTTGCGCGGCACCCTTGTGAATATTATTTTACGGGGGCGTTTGTATCGCGGCAGGCCGAGACAGAAGTTATTAATATCTTCCTCGGTTGCGGCGGCGCCTTCCTTGAGCTCGATTATGGCGGCTGCGATTTCGCCGAGACGGTCGTCGGGCATGCCTATAACCGCGACGTCCTTTACGGATTCGTGGGCGCGGAGAAAATCCTCAATCTGGACCGGATATATATTTTCTCCGCCAGAAATGATTACGTCCTTCTTACGGTCGACGAGGTAGATGAAGCCCTCCTCGTCCATGCGGGCGACGTCGCCGGTATACAGCCAGCCGTCCCTGAGGACTTCCGCGGTTGCCTGCGGGTTGTTGTAATAGCACTTCATAACGCCGGGGCCCCTGACGATAAGCTCGCCCACTTCGCCCGGAACCACGTGCTCGCCCATATCGTTGACTATGGCGGTCTCCCACAGGTAACCCGCCTTTCCGATTGCGCCTACCTTATGGATATTTTCGACGCCGAGGTGGACGCATCCCGGGCCGAGGGACTCGCTCAGGCCGTAGTTTGTGTCATATTGGTGATGGGGAAACACCTGCAGCCATCTTTTTATAAGACTGGGCGGAACAGGCTGGGCGCCTATATGCATCAGACGCCATTGGGAGAGGTGGTAGTCTTCAGGTCTGATATCGCCCCGCTCGATCGCATCGAGTATGTCCTGAGCCCAGGGCACAAGCAGCCAGACGATCGTGGCTCCCTCGTCCGAAACCGCCTGAAGAATCCACTCCGGTTTTACACCTCTGAGTATTACAGCCTTGCCGCCCGCAAGGAGACTTCCGAACCAGTGCATTTTCGCGCCGGTATGGTACAGCGGCGGAATACAGAGAAACACGTCGTCATGCGTCTGGGAGTGATGGTTCTGTTCGGTACGGCAGGACGAAACCAGACCTCCGTGCGAGTGCAGTATCGCCTTGGGAAAGCCGGTGGTTCCTGAAGAGAAGTAAATAGCGGCGTCATCCTCGTCCCTGAGGTCCACGGCGGGAGCGGTGGAAGAGCAGTATTTCACAAGGTCCTCATAGCTGTCCGCAAATCCGGGCGGGTTTTCGCCGACAAAGAAAAACGTCCTGATTCCCTTGAGGCCGGCGAGCACCTGCTCGATGCGTTCCGTAAATTCGGGACCGAAAACCAGTGTCTTCACCTCGGCGAGCTCAAGACAGTATTTTATTTCTTCGGACGTATAGCGGTAGTTCATCGGAACGGCCAGTGCGCCCGTTTTCAATATGCCGAAATATATGGGCAGCCACTCGAGGCAGTTCATAAGAAGGATTGCAACCTTGTCGCCCTTCTTAATGCCGCGGGTGAGCAGAAGGTTTGCAAACCGGTTGGCCTTGGTGTCAAATTCCTTCCACGTCATTTCGCGGCGGTACCTGCCCTGCGAGCTTGCGACTATCAGATTGTATTCCCGCCAGCTGAGATTTCGGTCGGGCTGGTTTTCGGGGTTAATTTCAACAAGACTCACTTCGGTGGGATAAAGTTTGGCGTTCCTTTCGAGAAATTCTGTTATTGCCACGATCCTCTTCCTTTCCGGGATATGAATATGGAATCAAACTAAAAAGCCCTCCGCAAAAGCATAACGTCTGCTTTTGCAGAGGGCGGATTTTTTACCCGCGGTACCACCTCTATTTGCCGCGTCTTTGCAGCGCGCGGCCTCACGGAGCACCGAAGATGGAAAGCTCTTATGCCCCTGCGCTTTAACGGGCGCGCCCGTCGCAGCCTACAAAGAATAATCCCCGCAGGATTACCTCTTCGGTGCGCGGCTCTCGGAATGTATTCAAAATGCCTGCCTTGCTGCCTTGCACCGCCCGGCAGTTCTCTGAAAGGCCTTGAAGAGTCGCTCTTCGGAGGATTTCTACTTCTTTCCGGTCATCGCCTTTATGCTTTCAAATATATTAGCATTGATCGACGGGAATTTCAAGTACTTTTTTGTGCTTCTCCGGCCGGTTCTTCATCTTTCCAGTAATCCAGATCCAGTCCCACCGTTTTGCCTGTGAAAGGCGTTCCGTCACGGAGCTTGTAATGGCGTGTGGCCGTGTCCACATGTCTGAACCCAAGGTAAAGCAACGGAAGGTTCGCGTAAACGATAAGAATGTTTCCAAGGTCCGAGAATGCCCAGAGGTTGGAGAGGTCGTAGCCGGCAATATTGCTGAATATGCCGAACGCGATGATGATCATGCATATAATCCGCACGGTTATGGTAATTCCGCGCCTGGGGCTTATGCGGGCAGCACTGATTTCGGAGAAGCTGATAAAGCCGATCAGGGTGGTGTAGGCAAAAAGACCGAAGCAAAGCGTTACAAGGAGGGTGGTGACTGTGTTGAACAGGGTGCCGGGGGTCAGCTCCGCAACGGAAGCGAGGAACTGGGGGAGCTTATCCATTGCGAAGAAGTCCGCCGAACGGCCGGAATTCCACATCCGGCCCATTACGACGACGAAGCCTGTCATTGTGCAGATGACGATGGTGTCAAGAAATACGCCGACAGCCTGGACAAATCCCTGCTCGCAGGGGTGGGATGCATTCGATGCCGCGGCGGGCATTGTAATCGTGCCCTGGCCCGCCTCGTTTGACATCAGGCCCCGCTTGATCCCCTGCTGAAGCGCTATGCCGAAAGCGCCGCCGAATATGGCCTCGGGCTTGAAGGCCCCTCCGAAAACGGAGGTGAAAAAGAGGGGAATGCGGGAAAAGTTTGCGGCAATAAGGACAATGACGGTAAGGCAATAAACTACAGCCATGAACGGTACAAGTTTGTCTGTCACACTAGTGACTTTTTTTATACCGCCGAATGTTATATATGCGGTAAATGCAAGAATGATTGCGGCTGCAACCCAATAAACGGTTGAGTTTACGTCATACCGTACGCCCGTCGCGATGCCTATCAGCTGTCCTGCGGCGGTCACAGAGTTGAATCCCTGGGCGGGGAAGCAGCAAAATGCATACAGAAGGTACAGTACCGAAAGGAATATGCCTGCGAACGCGGAATTGCGAAGCAGCTTCCTCCCGTAGAAGGGAAGCCCACCTACGAAGTTATCGCCGTCCCTGCGCTTGAAGATCTGTGCGAGTACGCTTTCGGTATAGGCCGTCGCCATTCCGAAGAAGGCGCTGACCCACATCCAGAACAGCGCGCCCGGGCCGCCGGTGGTGATTGCTCCGGTTACCCCGATGATGTTGCCGGGGCCGACACGCATTGCCGTGCTCAGAAAGAATGCGGCGGCGGGCGAGATGCCGCGTCTGTCCGTGCATTTTCGGACGATTGCCCTGATCCCGTCCTTAAAGTGGGTAATTTGGATGAATCCGGTCCTGAGGGTGAAAAAAATCCCCGACCCCACCAGGAGGATCACGGCAAGCGATAGGTTCCCGACAACGGGAATGTTCCTCCACCAGGAGTAGTTGGTCGGAAAGTCCCAGATCCAGTCGGACACCGGTGTGATGAATTTAAAGATGCCGTTCATTGATTCAAAAATTGCGTCCAAGTAATCGCCCCCCTGTTGTTCTTGCTTTTATGGATATAGCAGGTGTGTTGCCGGTATATTATATCCTGTAAAATTTTACATTGTATATGACAAAAAATGCTTGATACTATGCAAATAGTGCTATATAATATGCGCGAAAAGGAGAGGACGGATATGGAAGAAAACCGGAACGCATACAACAGGGGATATTTAAGGGAAGAGTTCCGACTATATCATCTGAGGGACAATCGCGCGCAGGAAATTGAATACCACTACCACGAGTTTGACAAAATTGTAGTTTTCATCTCCGGACAGGTAAGTTATATCATTGAAGGAAAGACATATCACCTCAAACCGTGGGATGTGCTTTTTATAAAACACGGCAGCATCCACCGCCCCGTCATCGGTCAGTCTGAGGTTTACGAACGCGTCGTTCTGTGGATGAACAGGTGCTTTCTTGATTTACACAGCGGTGACGATTGCAATTTGTCGGACTGCTTTGAGCTTTCGGATTCAAGGCGCGGATACCTGTGGCGGCCCTCCGCCGAGGAGCGGGCGAAGCTGCGGAAGCTTCTCGAAAGCCTTGAAAACGCGCTGAATTCCGATGATTTCGGCAGCCGTCTGCTTTTGAGAGTTCACTTTCTCCACCTGATGGTTGAACTGAACAGAGGCATGCTGCACGACAACGGGAGCGTATACCCGAGCGTTGAGGCCGACCCGAAAATAGATGAGGTGCTTCGGTACATTGGAGGCAACCTTCCGGGTGATTTGAGCGTGGAAGCGCTCTCGCGCCGATTCTTTATCAGCAGATACCATTTCATGCGCAGGTTTAGGGAAGCGACGGGCTATACCGTACACAGCTATGTACTTCAGAAGAGGCTTGGCGCCGCCGCGGAGATGATAAGCGGCGGCGCAAGCCCCACGGAAGCGGCCTGCGCCGCGGGATTTGCCGACTATTCAACCTTTCTGCGTTCATTCAAAAAAATGTTTTCACTTACGCCCCGCGAGTTTGGGGAACTGAACCGTGAGCGAAAAAATTCGGCCCGCCACCTTTGATTTCGGGCGGACCGCGCAATATGTCCGGCGGGGTCGGACTCACTGGCCGAACGTTACCGTCGAGGGTTGCGTTTCAATGATCGTCTTCAGCGTGTCCGCGCTGAATACTATGAGGGATAAAGTGATTTCCTCGACGGAAGTAATGCCGTTGTCCTCAAGGTCGCTTTCAAGAAAGGTAATCGTGTCATAGGCTTTCTTTCCCGCGGCTACGTCTGACGAGAACATCGGGTCAATCATAAATCCGTTTACCGAGACGTCCCTTGCCTGTACGGTAATGTCCCCTTCCGTGTTGTTTTCGATAAACACATAGACGTCGGCGCCCCAGAAGCTGTCTTCGGAGCTCATCTTCTGCACGGTAACCTTTATTCCCTTTTCGTCAAGTATGACGATTCCGCTGCTGTTATATTCCTGCACATAGGACGGATCCGCGCTGGTCGTTATTCGTATTATATCCGAATCGAAAACGGTATCCAGGGTTTGCGCGTCGAAGACATGGAACTTAAACTCAAAGTCCTTTATGACTTCGATGCCGGCGATGTCAAGATCGGACTGCACAACGGTTATCTCTTCGTTTGCCTTCATTCCGGCGGCGACGTCGCTGGAAAAGATAGTGTCCGCCATCACGCCGTTTACGCTGCTGTCGCGAAGCTGCACGGTGACGTTTTTGCTTGTGTTGTTTTCAATCTGAACTTTGAATGTGGGACCGAACAGTTCTTCGGCCGAGAATGACTTAAGCGTAATCTTTATGCCGCCCCGGTCAAGCAGAACAGTTTCTTCGACGGATATCACGTTGCTCTTCAGATTTCCGTCGGTTAAGTCTCCGGCAGCCGGCGAGCCGTTAGGAGTCTGAGCGCCCGACGGCGAGCCGGCCGGGATCCCGGGCTGACCGGGCATCGAGCAGGCCCCAAGAGACGCTGCGAAGATTAAGACAGGGATTAAAAGAAATGCGATATTAATTCTCTTCATAACACCACTCTCTCTGTGCTTGGCTTGTACGTCATGGATTGGTTGCGGAACAAGGCTTTATGCCCCGATGCGCCTGTTCGGTTAAGCGGAGATTCAATTTGCTATACTGCGGCAGCAATTACTGCCGTAATTTATCATTTCCGTAAAAAATAAAAAAACACACGGTTTCCGTGCGAAAAGCACGATTCCGTGCGTTTTTTATCATTACCCGGGCTGAAGCAGTTCGTTATCCGACGATTAGGACGCAGCTTGCACGGCATTTCCGGCAAGCGCTTCAGTCAGCCTTTTCGGTTTTCAATTTCTTTTCCGTTAAGCGCTGCATAAACAAGCCTGTCTCCGCTGTACTCAAGCTTTAGGGAAAAGAAAGAAGTGTCGCTTTGCAGCAGGCGGAGAAATATTTTATCGCCTTCCCATAATGTGAGCTTCATGAGATCGTCTTTCGGAATCCATCTGAGCTCGCCCTCATCGCAATCAACGATTTTCCCTTCAAACCCGTCGGCGGTGAAAAGGTGCATATACTCCGTGGGCCAGACATCGGAAGCAAAAGTAACGATGCCCCTGTACCTGAAGGAAGTCAACGTAAGGCCGGTCTCTTCCCTGACCTCTCTTAGGACGCATTCTTCCGGGCTCTCTTTATCCTCGAATTTCCCTCCTATGCCTATCCACTTGTCCAGGTTCAGATCGTCGGCCTTCCTTGTGCGGTGAAGCATCAGATACTTTCCGTCTTTTTCGATATAGCACAGCGTTGTGTTTACCATCCGGTCTCCTTTGCAATTCAACGGTCCGGAGACGGGCACGCCGGTATACGGTAAATTGAGCCCGCTCGGAAAACAAGAACTATAGCGGGGATTAAAGCACCCCCGATATAGTTCTTTACTTATCTTACCGGTGATATGCGGCGTTATGTAAGATTGGATCTTATGTTTTAATTAAAAAACAGGGATTAGTATTCTCTGGGGATGTTATATTCGGCTTGCCACTCTCCGAGCAGCTTTTCGACATTCTTGTAAACGGAGTCGGGGATTCTGATTTTCTTGCCGTCCTTGAGCATTACTTCGGCGGCGCCGTTGTTCTTGCGGACGACGGTGCGGGTGGTGCCTTCAAAAGCGCCGGGTTTATCCCAGTATATAACCGATATCTCATCGCGCATTATGACTTTTTTATTGAAAGTCGATACAATTTCTATTCCGTTTTCATAAAGCATGATATGGCAATAGAAGATCTGGACAAATATGTATGTGGTAAGAAGAACAGCCGCGCCGACGGCGATAATGGAATACAACGGATTTTCGCCGAGAGTCGAAGCGGGAAACACCAAAAGCCCCAGCATTAGAAGCGCGGCGACGGTGTAGAAAAGGGGAACCACGCAGGCAAGGTTTGTCCGTATGCGGGATTTCTGTTTACCGAGATTTTTATCCATGCGAACTACTCCTTTAATATGTAATAATAGACAGAGAAATTATACCATGAAAAAACCGATATATAAAGTTCCTTTTAAGAGAAATATACAAAATATTTATCAAACGGTCAAGCGAAATAGTCGAACAGCTTTAAAATCCGACGATACCGCATAATATCAAGGTTGAAAATCCGCAACTGTTGGTTTAAAATCTATAATATGTCAACCGTATTCTTTACTTAATCAGGGTTGATTTTTTTAGGGTAAAACCATTGCGGTGATAATGCCTTTTCCCTGCGCTGCGTGATGTTGCAGGAATATATGCATGGAGGTAGATGACGCTTGATAGAGGTAAGAAATCTCACGAAAATCTACGGCGACCATGTGGCCGTCTCCAACCTGACATTTTCGATACAAAGCGGCCACATTTACGGATTTCTCGGACCGAACGGCGCCGGCAAGTCCACGACGATGAACATAATCACGGGCTGCCTCGCACAGACGTCGGGCGAAGTGCTTATCAACGGATATGACATTTTCGAGGAAGCCGAGAAGGCCAAAAAGCTGATCGGATATCTTCCGGAGGAGCCGCCTCTCTATCAGGACATGACAACCATCGAGTACCTCGACTTTGTCGCCAGGGCAAAGAGGGTGCCCAAATGGGAGAGGTCGGATCAGATTTACGACATCATGCAGACAACCCAGATCAAGTCTGTTTCGAACCGGCTCATAAGAAACCTGTCCAAGGGATACAGGCAGCGCATCGGCATTGCGCAGGCGCTTATCGGCCGCCCCGAGATCATTATTCTCGACGAGCCGACCGTAGGGCTCGATCCCAAGCAGATCATAGAAATCAGGGAGCTGATAAAGAGCCTGGGCAAGACGCACACCGTCATACTAAGCAGCCATATACTTTCCGAGGTGCGCGCGCTGTGCGATATTATCATGATAATATCCCGCGGCAGGCTTGTCGCGTGCGATACGCCGGAAAACCTGGAAAAGCTCTTCACCGGGACCGCGTCCGTCGAGCTGCGGGTTAAGGCGTCCGAACTGGAGACAAGGCGGGCCCTTTCCCATATCGAGGGCGTAACCCAGATTACATATAAAGCGTCCGAAACCGACGGCACTGCCGATGTGCTGGTTGAGACCGAAGGCAAGGAGGATATTTCCGAAAAGGTGTTCTTTGCCTTCTGCGATATCCGGAAGCCGATACTCAGAATGAACCTCGTCACCAAGAGCCTGGAGGATGTGTTTATAGAGCTTACGTCGGATAAAAAAGAACCGGATTTCGAAACTCTCGGAGGCGGGGCCGAAGAAGATTCGGAAGCGGCGGACGCTCCGGCCGGCCGGGACGATGAAGAGAAAGGCCCGGGCAAAGAGCCGGCCCCGAGGCCGGATGGCAATATCATCGGAGATGCGGAGGGAAATGAAGAATGAGAGCTATATTGGATCGCGAACTGAAGGCTTATTTCAGAGGCCCCACCGGCTATGTTTTTTCTGCGTTTCTCCTGCTGTTTGTCGGGATCTATACCATGGTCTATAACCTTAAAAGCTATCTCGCAAACTTCGAGTATGTTCTCGACAGCATGAGCTTTGTGTTTATGATCATAATCCCGTTTCTCACCATGCGAATGATATCGGAGGACAGAAAGCAGAAAACCGACCAGCTTCTATATTCGCTGCCCATGAGCACGAGTAAAATAGTGCTCGGCAAGTACTTCGCTTCGCTTTTGGTTCTGGCATTGCCGACGGCCATAATGTGCGTATATCCCATCATACTCTATATGTACGGAACGATTAATTTTCTGACGGCGTACAGCTCAATTCTGGCATTTTTCCTTCTCGGCGCTTCTCTCATAGCCGTCGGGATGTTCATATCCTCGACGACGGAAAGCCAGGTGGTTGCCGCGATTTTGAGCTTCATAGCGATACTGGTAAACTTCTTTGTTTCCGATCTGGCAAACTTCATCTCATCATCGTCCACCGCCTCGTTCATTGCGATGGCGATAGCCGTTTTGCTCCTGGCTCTGATAATTAAAATCCTTACGAAAAACGGTCTTTTTGCGGTTATATTAGCGATTGCCTGCGAAGCGGTGCTGGCATTGCTCCTTTATACTAAACCCGCGATTTTTGAAGGGCTTTTTCCCTCAATACTGAAGGGCTTTTCATTGTTTGAAAGGTTCTACAGATTTGTCGGCGGGATGTTCGACCTGACCTCGATCGTTTATTTCGCCATGGTCAGCATGATTTTTATCTATCTCACCGTTCAGTCGCTTGAAAAACGGAGGTGGAACTGATGGCCGGGCTGAATAATATCAGGTCCAGGTTTACCAGCCGCTCGTTTCGCCTCGGAATGTACAGCACGATTTCCTCCATAATCGTGATAGCCATTGCGGTTGCCGCCATTCTGCTTGCCGACGAGCTGCCTTCCACATATACGAAATTCGACATCACCAAAGACAGGCTTTATACCCTCTCGGAGCAGACGGAAAACCTGGTCAGGGACCTGGACAAGGACGTCGATATTTATCTGATTGCCCAGAGCGGCGGCGAAAACCAGGCGCTTCTCGAAATGCTGGGGAGATATGAAGCCCTTAGCGATAAAATACACGTCATAAAGAAGGACCCGGTTTTGTATCCCAACTTTGCGTCTCAATACACCGATAGCGACGTGTATGAAAACAGCCTCATTGTCGTCAGCGGAGAAAGAAGCAAGTATGTGAGTTATTACGAAATCTTCGTAACAAACTACGACTATTATACATATACGCAGTATACGAATTTCTATGGCGAGAACTGCATAACAAGCGCGATTGATTATGTCACGAGCGACAAGCTTCCGAAAGCCTACATACTGAAAGGCCACGGGGAGATAGATATGCCTTCCGAGGCAAGGTCCGCGATTTCAAACGAAAACATCCTTACGGAAGAGTTCAGCTTCCTCACAAACGACGCGGTTCCGGAGGATGCCGACTGCCTGATTATTCTAAGTCCGTCCTCCGATATAACAGAGACGGAGAAAGACAAGATAATCACGTACCTTAAAGGCGGAGGAAACCTCTGTCTCATCACCAATTATACAGGTATGGACATGCCGAATCTCGATGCTCTGATCAATTATTACGGCGTAGAGAAGGTTGACGGTATTGTGCTTGAGAACGACCAGAATTATTGCCTGAGCAAGTACAAGCATTATCTGCTGCCGAAGATAAACAGCCACGCGATTACATCTCCGCTTTTGGAAGGTGGCTATTACGCGCTGATGCCCGTTGCCGAAGGCCTGAGAGAGTTGAAGAATCCGCGCGACACAGTCAGCATAACAAAGCTTCTCACGACATCCGGAAGCTCTTATTCCAAGGACGGACTGAACATGACCACTTCCGAGAAAGAGGAAGGGGACGAGGAAGGACCGTTCTTCGTGGGCGCGGCCATTACCGATACCACCGGAGACAGGGAGACTAAGATCGTATTATACACCACGTCGGGTATGCTCGACCCGTCTGTGGATGTGATAGTCGCCGGAAGCAACACAGATCTGTTCATCAATTCGCTGAACTGGATGTGCGAAAAGGAAGAGAACATATCAATCCGTCCCAAGACGGTTTCATATGAGTACCTGACCATAAACGCCGCCGCGGCGTCCGGCTGGAGCATAATCCTGGTGGGCGTAATTCCGGCCGGATTCCTGACGGCAGGAATTGTCGTATGGTTCAAGAGGAGACGCAAGTAAATGAAACGCGCAAAGAAACTGTTATTGCTTTTGGCCGTACTGGCGGTTATTGTCGCCGGATATGTGATTGCTTCCCGCTTAACTTCTGAGGAAACCCGCGAAGAAAGCGATGTGCAGTCAATTTCTCTCTTGTCGGTTGCAAAGGATTCGGTCAGCAGGCTCGAATGGGAATATGAAGGGCAAACCGTCGTATTGGAGAAGTCGAAAGGCAGGTGGAAGTATTCCGGCGACGAGAAATTTCCTCTCGACTCGGGTATCGTAAACACAATGCTGTCGGCTGTGTCGGCGGTGAACGCGTCGCGCTCGATTGACGATGCCGGGAGCCTGTCGGAATACGGTCTGGATAAGCCCGAATGCATAATAGCGGTTTATTCGTCGGAATTGGCCGACGGGAAGAAACTCATTATCGGGAGCAAAAATGAAGTCACTGGCGAATATTATGTGCAGACAGACGGAGATTCGGCAGTCTACCTTGTTGATGAAAGCCTCCGCTCCGCATTCGCTTACACCCTTATGGACCTGGTCGCAAAGGAAGACATCCCCTACATGAGCCGAATCGATGCCCTGACGGTCAGGACTCAGGAAGGTTCCGAAAGGATCGTATACCTGCAATCAAGCGAAGGCATAACATATACCGATGTCTACACATGGTTCTACGAGGTGGAAAGCGCCGGCGGCAAGGGATATTCTCCGCTGAGCACCGATAAGGTGACGAGGCTCCATGACAAGGTCCGCGGGTTGGAATGGAACAGCTGCGCGGATTACAGCGCGGAGGATGAAGAGCTGGAGCAATACGGCCTTCTCGAGCCGCGTGCGTCGGTTACCGTGGAATACTCCGTAAGCTCTGCTGAGAAAGACAAGGCTTCCTCGAAGTTTGAACTGCTGATCGGTAATGAAGCGGACGACGGCGAATGCTATGCGATGATTAAAGGTTCAGATATGGTATATCTTATCGATTCCGATATTGCCGACGCTTTGCTTGCGGCGGACTATGCGTCGCTCCGTCCCGACGACGTCTGCCTGATGGATTGGGATACCGTGGACTCCATGGACGTCGAGGTCGACGGGTCCAGGATTACAATTGATTTCAACCGCGGCGAAGACGGGAATCTTGCCTATTATGTCAACGGCACCGAAGCGGACGCCGCGAAGGTAGAGGAACTGCTTGCCGCCATTAACAATCTTGACGCGGTTGACGAGAGAGATAACGCGTCGCCGGCTTCCGAGGCCGAAGTGGTCATTGTCTTCCGCCGCAACACCGAGTTCTTCACCAATATGACGCTTAGGCTATCAAGATACGACAGCAGCCATTACCTTGTCAGCTTCATCGGCCAGTCAAGGCTTCTCGTCGCAAACTCCGACGTCTCATACCTGAAACAGGCGTTCATCGCCCTTAAACCGTAAAAGCCCGAAGTGTGGCGGTCATCCCGCCGGGTTCTCTTGCAAAGTACAGCTAAGATAAAAGGACGGTTCATCTGTGCAGGGAAGCACAAACGGACCGCCCTTTGCTTTACGATCAAACAGTTACTTTGCTTATGCAAAACCCAACGGCAAACTGTCCTCCGCCTGCCGGGCTTTAGCCGTTGAACGAGAGGGCAAGGATTGTTATGTCGTCCGCCTGCGGCGCGCTGTCGGCGAAAACGCTGATTTCTTTTCTTACGGCGTGTACCAGCTCGGTGACCCCGAGGTTAAAGAGATCGGGCCGGTTAAGCGCGGCGATAAGCCTTTCGTCGCCAAAGAGCTCCTCGCCGGGGTTGAGTGCTTCCGTCACGCCGTCGGTGAACATCAGAATCCGGTCGCCGGGCGAAAACGTAATTTCTCCGGTCGTATAGGGGAAGTCTTCGATTCCCGCAAGGACAAAACCGCTGTCAGTCTTGAGAGGCTCAAAGGCTTTTCCGTTGGTTGAGATCAGGGGAGGATTGTGACCTGCGTTGGAATATGTAAAGCGTCCGGTGTCCGTTTCGAGAATTCCCATAAAAACCGTCACAAAGAGCCCGGCGTCGTTCGATTCAAGAAGCTTGTTGTTTACCGTGTATAGAACCTCAGAGGGAGAACTCGCGACGCCTGCCTGGTTTTTTATGAGAGTTTTTGCGATGACCATGAACAGGGCAGCGGGCACCCCCTTGCCGGATACGTCGGCGATAACGATCGCAAGGCGCCTGTCGTCGATCATAAAGAAGTCGTAGAAATCTCCTCCGACTTCCCTGGCCGGCTCCATCAAGGCGTACAGGTCGAATTCCTTCCTGTCGGGGAAGGGAGGGAAGATGGAGGGGAGCATGCTCGCCTGGATCTGCTTTGCAACGTTGAGCTCGGTGGCGATCCTCTCCCTGTCGGCGGTGACTTCCGCCAGATTTTCCATGTAAAGCTTGATATCCCGCGACATGCTGTTGAAGCTGTCGGCCATATCTTCAATCTCGTCGCCGGTGTGCGCTTCGAAAACCGAATCGGAAAGGCGTTCCTTATCGTTTGCATATGTCTTCATATGAGCCGAGAGCTGCTTTATCGGACGTATCATCTGCCGGCTTACGATTACAAGCGCGACAGATGCGAAAACAACGATAACCGCTATTGCTAGAATCAGAATCCTCACAGTCTGGTTCATGACGTCGCTTATGATGACGTTCATCTCGATATCCGCTCCGACAATAGCCACAGGCTTGCCCGAAGAGTCCTCGAGCGCTGTATAGGCGGACGCAAGATAGCCGAACTTGCTCTTGGTAACGACGGTGGTTGTTCTGCTTTCGCCGGTCAGATACAGATCAAGCGCAATATCATATATATCTATTTCTCCCGTCTCATCGCCGAGGCTTGCGACCAGGTCCGGGTCGTCCCCGTCTATGAAAATGTCAAAGACATAAACACCGTTTCTGCTTTCGGTGTCGGGAATGAAAACATACAAATATTTAAGGCCATAGTTTATTTTAATATCCTGGAGCCTTTTATATGAAGTGTAGTATTCCTCATCCGCACCGCGGGCGAGATAGACGGGAATGCTGTCCCCGTTGATGAGATCCGCCGCCATTTCGACAGAGCTTTTTGCCAGCTGCTGATACTGGTTCTTTACCTGGTTGTAATTCTGCGTGTATGCGGCATAGCCGATGCCCGCGATCAGAAGAACGGTCATCGCGGCAAAGAGCAGGATGAATTTAGCCTGGATGCCGAGCTTTATTCTTTTCATTTCGCAAATCCTTTCACTTGACTTTACAGAGGTAGACCATTGCGGAGCATACGCAGTCCTTGCCGCAAATGGGACATACATATCCGTAATGGTAGAAATCCTTGTAAAAATTTCCGAAATGGCCAAGGAATTGCTTCTCGCCGAACGAATCAAACACGTTGTGCGCGGGAACCCGTCCGTCGGGATGCACCCACAGTTCGTTGACGGTATATTTTACTCCCTTTTGCCGCAGCTCCGCGCAAAGCCTGGTGTAAAGAGCCTTTGTGATGCCCATGTGGCGGTATTCCTTCTTGACGAGGAGGGCGTCGCCCGTATAGGTAAGCTCTCCTTTGGTCAATTCCCTGACTCTGCCGCACAGATCTTCGTGACCGCCCGAGAAATATATTCCCTCCACGTAAATCACAAGGCCGGCTATTTTGCCGTCTATAACATACTTCAGGGCTATTGTGCTGTCCTTTTTAAGCATCTGTTCGAAGTGCGGCCTGATGCCTTCGCCGTAGTTTAAGTATTTGCCGTGAAGCTCGACAAGCTCGTCGAGGTCGTCGGTTGTTATGTGGTCGATATCCCGCATATCAGCCTTGAACTCCGCTGGAGGTATGCCCAATTTTATTACCACCTTTCAGTGAATTGTCTTTATTATTGTCGTCACCTGGCAGCCTTTCAGGCAACTGCATGCGGGCGGCGATATTCATGACGATAAACAGGATCAAAAGAATCAGTGAAGCGGCGGCGGTTATCAGGCTTGCCCCGTTGTAGCCGAAGATTAAAAGGACGCCGAAAAGGATCGGTCCCGTCGACTGTCCGAGGTTGTCCACCAGGCTGAACACGCCCATTGCTTTGCCGCCGCCGAAACGGCCGACTATGCGAAGGGAAGAAAAATAAACTCCATGGCTGATTATGCCGAAACCTCCCGCAACCGAGATGACGAACACGGCGATCACAGCCGCGGTCGATGTCCGCAGAAGAGCGAAAGCGGTCAGCGCCGCTATGTAAAGAATGCTTGAGAGTATCGCGGTCCCTTTTGCGTGGAAATATTTCATGGCATACTTTGAAAGTATGGGTGAAATGTATATCGACATGGCTCCTCCGAACAGAAGGATGTTGCCGATGTAGGAATCAGAAAAGCCGGCGTTGCTTGCGTAGAGAGGGAAAAGGTAATCCTTGAAATACATCATCACAAGGAAAGGAAACATAACGAATAGAAGGAAGGAAAACACTTCGCGGTTCAGGAAGAAACGGACGGGAGACAAATCGGAAGCCTCGTCCGTTTCTTCTTCGGTATCGTCCGCCTGGAGAAGGGGCTTTGAAAGAAAGACGGAGATTGCTATTACGGATATGAGGGAAATCGCGGACGACGAGAGGAAGACGATAAAATAGCCGAAGGCGTCGGCCATATACGAACCGACGGAAGTCCCGATGACGATGCCAGACATCAGGCCGACATTGAGACCGGAGAAAAGCGCGTTTTTCCTATCCTCGCCCGATGCGAAGGAGGGTATCGAGTTCATGGAAACGGTGGTGGCACCCAGTCCGCACCCGGAAAGCACCTTGCCCAGGAAAAACAGTATGTAGCTTCCGGACGGTATGGCGGCGGCCATCAGAAGTCCTCCGAGGAACTGGACTGTTAAACCCGCGAGAATAACCTTTTTAACCCCCAGCCTGTCTATGAGAAAACCTCCGAAAAGTGCGACGATCGCAATGGCGGCGAGCTGGGCCGACATCGGGACTGCCGATCCGAGTGAGGTCGGGATTGCGAGAGCGGAGGTTTCGAAGAGCTTCTCCGAGAGCTGGGGAGTGAACGCCGAGCTGAAATTCTCAGCGCAGAATGTGAGGAAGGCAAGCGGCCGCACCAAGTTTAAAACCGCCTTGATCTCTTCCGCGTCGGGAGCGCGCAGGGATGACACGCACTGGGCAAATGCCGAAGCTTCCGAAAGGAAAAGCAGCAAAACAAGGATAAGTACCGCGGTCGATAAAGCTATGTCACCGATAAGCTCTTTCGTACGGAGCTGTTCTCCGTACAGGTCGGACCCGATTTCGATAATGCCCACCGTGTCTCCCGCCGAGTTGAATATGGGGGCGATAGCATATGCCCAGTACCCGTATGAGTCGGCTTCGGCCTCCACGACGACGATCTCGTTGTTGTCGCCCGTATCCTCGTATCCCGAGCCGATATATGGCATATACGGATAATTGGGCATTATCGTGTTTTCATAGTCCATTATAACATAAAGATTGTTGCCGGCGTGCCTGTAAATAACGTAAAACAGGTTGGATTCGCTGTCATATGCCGAGTCGCAGAAGACGTTAAGATAATCGCGTACGGTGAGATAATCGTCCGACAGATAATCTCCTACGGTTTTGATTTTCTCAAGGCTGTCGCCTATTGTGCGCCCGGAGTTTTTGGAGATGGATGTGACGGTCTCCCTCAGGGTGCCCAGCGTTTTCTCGCTGATTCTGCCCGTCGTGTTTCCGAGAATGCCGACCGTCACGAAAAACGACGAAACTATTATGACAAATCCGAGAAGCAGCGCGGTCCGGAAAGAGGCCTGCCGGTTATTTTTAAGCAGCCATACCGCCAGCAGGATGACTAACGCGAGAGCGGAGAGCGCGGCAAAAACGACGCAAAGCCATATGGCAAGGCGGCGAGCGATCAGGCGGGCGCCGAACGGCGAAGAATCGGCGGAGAGAAGAACGCCGCCGTCGGTTCGAACGAGAAAAATGCCTGTGTTGTCGGTGAAAGACAGGACGCCGCCCTTCCCGCAGTACAGCCGGTAGACCGTTGAACCGCACCCGGGGATATCCGAAACGTCGACGAACGTTTCGAAGCCGGGAGCTTCGACTATTCGGTTCGAGCCTATATCAGTGCAGAAGATCCGACCTGATGAATCTGCGGCAATCTCGCATATCATGAACTCTCCGGTACTGCCGGAAAAGTCTCGGATGAGCTCAAATCCGTCCCCGGACTCCGAAAACATCCTGCCGTTTTTGGTGGTGAAGAGTATTTTGCCAGCCGCCTGACTGTAATATGTATACTGAACGTCTCCGAGCCCCGCCGTATCGACGCTGCGAACCGGAACCGCTCCGCCGCCGTCTATTCTGGAAAGCGTAAGCACGCTTCCGCTTTTTTCAATTATATATGGAGCACCGTCAATTATATCGAGGAAGGTTATATTTCCTTTTTGCTTCGGCATCTCCCCGGCGGAATAATCGATCTCGTAAACAACACCGTCGAACGACCCGTCGGACAGATACCTGACGATGCGTTCGCGCGATATTCTTGTGCCGGCGTCGGAATAACAGATGTCCGATATGTATATGTGGTTTCCGTCGGTAACGGCAAAGTCGGTATAATAAAAGCCCGTGCCGGTCCGAACTCCGCCATAGATTGTGGCTGTTATCTCATAGCGTTCGTTGAGCACCGAAACCCTTTTTTTGCTGTCGTCGATGACAAGAACTTTATCTCCGCCGACTGAAACAAACGAAGGAGAGGAGTATTCCCTTTGCTTTATAAAGGGATTCTCGCGAAGGGCGTCGGCGCCGGAGAACGCCATATATGAGGAGATCAACAGAAGAACGAGCCAGAGGGCGATTATTATTTTTTTAGGCCTGAAGTGCATCTGTTTTTCCTCCGAAGCGCTTTTTGAACGTGAATATGTTTTTGCCGTCCCTGTGCTCGTATGATGCCGAGTCCATAAACTCCTTGACCATAAAGATACCCAGTCCGCCGATGGAGCGGTTCTCGGCGCTCAGGCCGGTATCGGGGTCCTTCCTGAGGAGCGGGTTATAGGGGATGCCGCTGTCCGACATCGTTACGGTAATCTCGGAAAGCGCCTTTCCCCCCCAGGTCAACAAAAGTACCGGCAGATTTATGATGTCTTCCGGTGCGGATAGCGTCAAGGAGTCGCTTTACATAATATTGATGACACAGCGCGGAGAGAGATGGCTCGAGCCGGAGTTCGGAAGCGGGCTTATGGGTTATACCTTCATGGACACATCGCTTACCATGATCAGCCTGATGGCAAGCGATCTGCGCAATGTGATCCTCGAACAGGAACCGCGTATATCCGACGTAAACATCGATATCGATCCGGACCTTGACAGGGGATGCCTTATTATAAACATCGAGTATGTGCTGGCCGAGACAAATACCCCCGACAACCTCGTTTTTCCCTTTTATCTGAACGCTGTAAAGGAGGAGGGAAATAATGAGTCAGAATAGGGAATATCTCATCTGCGACATGACCGAGGCGGATATCCGCGCCCGTATTAAAAAGCTCTCCGGATCATACACGCCCGAGTGGCTCTTCGACGAACGGGATCCGGATGCGGGTTCGGTCATCGGCCTGATATTTGCTCACCAGATGTCGGAGAACGTACGGCGGCTAAATCAGGTCACAGACAAATACCGGACCGAGTTTGTCAACATGCTCAACCTGTCTCTCAAACCCGCGTATCCCGCAAGCGGAGTCGTCGTTATGGAACTGATAAGCGATACCGTTTCCGGTATCGGTATCCCAAAGGGAACCAAGCTCCTCGGACAGCCTGCCGACGACAACACGGAACAGCTCGTCTTTGAGACGGTTTCAGACCTGCATGTCACAAACAGCAGGCTGAGCGACATCCTCATGGTATCGGGGCATTTCGGCAAGATAATTCCGATAATGGGAGACGTAAAACGGGCGGTCATCTGCCCTGTGACAAACGCGGAAGAAGCGGAGGAAACCGAATCGCCTGCGGAAGAGGCTTCCGGGTCTCTGCGGGGAGAGGGGAGCACAGGAGGATTCAGGCTTTTTGATTTCCGACAGGAAGGCATCGAACAGAACGGACTGATGCTTTATCACAGCCGGGTGTTTGACACGACTGAGAGCGTGGACATCTATATCAGGTTTATCGAATACGGATCCGGAAAAAACGTCTCCGAAAGGTTTGCCGATACGTCAAAATACCGCTGGAGCTTTTACAACGGGTCGGGTATGCAGCAGTTCGGCTCGGTAAGCCTGAGAAACGGGGCGATCGTGCTTGAAAGGCCCGAAAGCATCGGGAAACTGACTCTTGACGGCACGGAATACTCCATGATTTATCTGGAGGCTCTCGGACCCGTCGAAAAGTCCGTTACGCTCAGCGATATTGAAATTTCCTCAAAATGCGACTGGACCGAGCCGGAGTTTGTCGTCTCCGGCGATATCGATGTCGGCGACGGTTCGTTTATGCCGTTTGGAGATACGATTTCACTGTTCGACGAATGCTACATCGGCCACGATCGCATATTCAGCCAGCAGGGCGCCAAAGTAGATATGAAGTTTACGCTCACCGTGAGGGAGAAGCTCGTGAACCCTTCGACGGTTCAGGAGGCCGACGACCTGAGAGTAATAAAGCGCAGGACTACGGCGCCGAGGTACACCCTGTCCGAAACTTCGCCGCAAAAGGTCTCGATCGAGTATTTTAACGGCACCGGCTGGCAGCGGCTTGTCTGCTCGCAGGATTGCTCGACCCTGTTTGACGGTTCAAATTACGGGGAGGTCTCAATTTCGTTTATCTGCCCGGACGACTGGCAGCCCACCGCCGCGGGAGCTTATATGGGCCGCGCTATAAGGCTCAGGGTGGTCCAGGCCGACAACTGCTATCTGCTTCCCTGCCTGCACAAGGCTCCGGAAATCAGCAATTTGCAGCTGTCATACTCCTATTTCGACAACTGGAAGAAGCCCCAGAGGATAAGGACGGTATGCGGTACGGAGTTGTCCGACCTTACGGTCCGTATGCTGTCGGGCATGCCGTTTACGGTATTCTCTCCCCTTCCATATGCAAAGAACTGCCTGTACATGGGTTTCGACAGAAAATTCGACGGTGCGCCGATCAGCATTTTCTTCGATATAGACAAGAGCGTTTATTTCAACAGTTCACCCATCGGATTCGAGTATTCGTCACCCTCCGGATTCAGGAAAATGAAGGTCGTCGACAACACGGACAATATGTCCGGAGTTGGTACCGTAACGTTTATCCCGCCTTCTGATTTCTCAAGACAAACAATCGAAGGGCAGAGCCGCTACTGGATAAGGCTTACCGACGAGAACAACTCTTTCAACAATCCGGAGCGTTATCATGCCTACGTTCGTGCAGTCATACCCAACGCCGTGGATGTTAGAAACGTGGAGACGATGCCCGAAGAAACGTTTTATATCGATGCCGTGACTCCATATATGTCTTTCCCGATCGCTGCGGAGAACATATTGAGAGCGGACGTGTTTGTAAACGAAAAGAACAGGCACTCGCCCTCCGAGATGCAGCGCATGATACGCGAACGTCCCGAGGACGTCCGGGTGGAATACGACTTTCTCGGGGACATAAACGAATTTTTCGTACGCTGGACCGAGGTGGAAAATTTCGACAACTCAAAACCCACCGACAGACACTATGTAATCGACAGGCAAACGAACACCATCCATTTCGGCGACGGTGTGAACGTCATGATACCCGAAGTGCAGAACGGGGTCGCATTCACAGTCCAGGCGGTTTGCTGCGCTGGCGCAAGGGGAAACCTTCCGAAGGAAGCAATATCGTCCACGTACGGAAATATACTTTACCTCAACAAGGTGTATAATCCGATTCCCACATATGCCGGAAGCAATATAGAGAGCGTTGAAAGCGCCCACTAAAGGGGAGCCGCCATAATCAACTCGAAAAACAGGCTCGTAAGCGAAGCCGATTTTGTCCGGGAAGTCAGGGCTTTTTCCACCTCGATCGCGAAGGCGAAATGCATTATCGGGCGTGATATCGACGGCACGAAAAACGACCACCTTATCAGCATCGTTATGATGATGGACGACTATTACGAGGGCTCCAGCTCATTCAACAGCCTGAAGGACAGGCTTCTTGAAGAGATTCGCGCCAAATGCGGGGCGACGGTTTCCAACCGGATGATCCGTCTCAGCGAGCCGGTCTATGCGGAGATATCGGTCGGCGTCTATGCGGAGCTGATGGGAACGGACAAATCGTTTGAAACGCAGAACATCATCAGGGAAAGCATCGAAGCTTTCCTTGACCCGATATCCGGAGGAACCGGCGCGGGCTGGGATATCGGCCGGCTGCCTACGGAACGGCAGATCGGCATGATGCTAAGCTCGATAAAGTGCGACGCGTTTATAAGGAGATATGTCGTGACGGCGAGATACGTTGATAAAAAAGGCACTCATGAGTGCGAGCTTGAAAAGCTTGCCGCAAATCCGTTCGTGATAGGAGTAAGCGGAACCCACACGGTGCATATGCAGTTTGTCTGAAACGGAAAGGGTATGGGTCATGCTGAACAGTATTAATTTAAACGACAAGACATATGATGAGATGATGGCGGAGGTTTTGTCCCGGATCCCGATGTACACAAACGAGTGGACAAACTTCAATGTTTCCGATCCCGGTATAACGATCCTGCAAAACCTCACCGCATTCAACCAGCTCCAGCAGACATACATTAACGAGGTAAACGATTCGATACGGAGGAAGCTTCTCAAGCTCCTGCATATGGAACCCGCACAGAACCGTCCGGCAAGGGTTCTTCTCGAGGCGCGCACTGAAAGGCCTCTCCGCCTGCGGAGCAACATGAAGTTCACTGTCGGGGATCTGAAGTTTGAAACCGCGGATAACATAAGGATAAATCCCTGGAAAATCATCGCCATCTACTCGGAAAACAACGGTTTTTTCCGTGATCTGACATATCTTGTCGACAGGGGAATAAGGGCGGGCACTGAAGTGTTCGGCTCAGAACCGGGTCCGGGCATGGCCTTGTATCTGATCCTGGACGGGAAGCCGGATACTGAAAAGGAAATCATTTTATACGCCCATGCCGGCCATCCGGAAATTCGCAACAAGCCGGACGAATACTCCGACCTTCACTTTGCCGAACTGAGCTGGCAGTACTACACCGCGGAAGGCTGGCTTGAGGCCGAATGTAAGGACGGCACTTTTGCGCTGATCTCCGACGGCGAGATCAGGCTGAAACTGTCGGAAGAACCCGCAGTTTTCAGCGGCGCTCCGACTGAGGGCTATGCGCTGAGGTGTGTGGTGAAGAAGTCCGCATATGACATCCCGCCCTGCCTACGGTCTATTACCGCGAATTTGTTTGAAGTGTACCAGCAATCGACTTGTTCGGCCAGTTTCCGTTTCCACGGCGCAAACAGGATCGTGATCGACAGCGAATTGGCTCTGTCCGGATGCATGTTTGTCTACTGCCGTGAAAAGAAAGGCGGCTTATATAAAGCCTACAAGGAGTACACAGGCTTGCAAAGCAACGGGAGGTATTACAGGAAAAGCTTTGACGAGGACGGTTCCGTAGTAATAGATTTCGATCCCATAGCCTTCGGGTACGGCCCCGGAAGGGGATTCGGAGCAGTCCTTGTCGTTTGCTACACCGAGGAAACAGTCCTCCACAGGTCTCTCGGCCAGATGTTCGGTTATGACGACCAGGTGTTCGATATTGAGGTGGAGGGGCACGTCATAGGAGAAGGATTCAGTATTCTGGTTGAAACGCTCGATGAGAAGGGAGAACCCGAATACTTTGTGTCATATCCCGGAGAAACGGACCCCGACAAGCTTTGTTATGAAATCCTCAGCGAAACGAAGCAGATAATCGTCAGGCATCCGGGCGCCGGGGGAAGCTGCCGGCTCTATCTTTGCGATTGCCGGACTACGGAGGGAGCGGGAGGCAATGTCAGGGAGAAAAACAGCTTTGAGCCCTCATTCGCCGAGCTGCCCGGTGTCGAATTCACGAATCCCACGTCGGGACGCGGAGGAGCGAACTACGAGACAGTCGAACAGCTCCGCAGCCGCTTCGTCTCCGATCTGAAGAGCGCGACCGCGGCGGTGCTTGTCTCCGACTATGAGCAGCTTGTCAAAAAGACCCCGGGTCTCTGCATACATAAGGTAAAAGCCTTTTATTCCGAACAGTCTAATACGGTGAAAATCGCAGTAAAGCCTTACCTGCCCGGCAAGTATCCCGGCCTGTCCCCCCAGTACGTCAGTCGCATCAGGGCTCATATTGAGCCCAGACGTCTTATAACGACGGGAATCGAGATCCTGAATCCGACATATATTCCGATCGACGTGCAGGTCACGGTAATCGTAAAAGGTCAATTCGAGGGCGTAAAGCGCGAAATAGAAAAGGTCGTCCGGGAAGAGCTCGACTTTGCGGGATCGGATCGGAGCTTCGGAGATACCGTGAAATTCAACGACGTTTACAGGAAAATCGAAGGACTTCCTTTCGTGGAATCGGTATATAATCTGGCGCTCATACCAAGGACAAACCGCGATTTTGAACTCATCGGCAATGACATAAGGCTTGGGGAAAGCTGTCTGGCCATCCCTGGAAACATCTCCGTCGAGATGCATGCCAGGTATAACGGCTTTTAATTAACCGGTGCGAATTATTTTATTTATTGATAGTAGGTGAAGCAGATGCCGTCTCTCATCAGAAAGTACAGCATTGGGAAAAACCGCATACTGAAAGGTTTTATGGCGGGCTTTACCCTGACGTCGGAAGGAGTGCTCAGGACGCTCGACGGACAAAGCCGCCACACCCTGATTCTCGGTCATATAGACAGCGCCGAGCAGGATACCGTATGGGGAAGGCTCGCCTTTGAGTTTTCCGCCGCGAACGATATGGTTCTTGTGACCCGCGCGTTTGCCTCAAATGAACTCGAGTTCATAAAAAACGGAAGCATAACAAAGTTTGATGACTTTCTCCTTGATAAAAACGTGCCTTTGTCCGATAAAGAAAAACTGTTTGCGGCAGTGGGCGCAAGCAGGATTTCCGATGCGGACGACATACTGCTGTACGACCAGAAGGGACGCTACCTGTGGATATTTATCGATGTCTACGGGGCCGGGGAAGCATCCGTCAGCAATATCAGGCTGATGCTGCCCGGAGACGTTTTCATGAGGACCTTTCCTGAAATCTATCAGAAAGAAGGCGACTTCTTCCACAGATATCTTTCGATCTTTTCATCCCTTTACAACGATTTTCAGGAACTTATCGATTCGGTTGATAAACTGCTTGACATAGATACAGCGCCGGAAGGCCTGCTCCCGCTGTTCGCGGAATGGCTGGGGATCGAGGTCGACGGCGGGATTTTGGACAGCGCCTGTCTGAGAAAGCTTATAGCAAATGCATATCCGCTCCTTCGGGTAAAAGGAACAAAAGAGGCAATCATGGGCATTGTCAGGATCCTTACCGACGACGAGGCCTATATTGTCGAACAGCGTTCGCTTCGAAGCGACTCCTTACCGGAAGACAGGGAACCGTTCGAGGCGTTGTACGGGAAGAGTCCTTACGAGTTTACGATACTTATAAACCGCAAGGCGGACGAGAAGCTCAGATCCCGCCTTCTGCTCCTGGTAAACCAGTTCAAGCCCGCCCAAAGCAGGGTGAAAATAGTGTTTTTGGGAGAAACCTGCCGGCTTGGCAGCTACTGCTATCTGGACGTAAACGCCAGGATCGCGGACATCGGGTGCGGGGCCCTTGACGACGGAAAGTCCGCACTGAACGGCATGTTTTACCTGCAATAAAATTAGTGGAGGTCATTATGGTCATTACTGAAAAAGCCGAAGGCAAGCAAATCACACTTTTCATCGACGGACGCGTGGATACAAACACTAGTCCGCAGCTGCAGAATGAGATACTTAAAGCTTTTCAAAACGCAAAAACGGTAATACTGGATTTTGCCAAGGTTCCGTATGTCAGCAGTGCCGGTCTGCGCGCCCTGCTGATCGGGCAAAAGACCGCAGCTTCAAAAGGCGCTGCGTTCGAACTTGTCAACGTATCCGATGTTGTAATGAACGTACTGGAAACGGTGGGTTTCAACAAGATCCTTAAAATCAACAGATAGGTAACCTTCCATACAGCCAACCATTTCAGGCATGTAAGGCACAGTCTTTACTATGTTTAAACCGGATCGGAGAAGGTGAAAAGATGGACAATCAGACAAAACAGGTTGAACGCAGGCAGGAAGAGATCGAAATCCGGACGGTCACCGAAGAAAAACAGGAAACGACAAGCCGGACGGTCACATCCGGAGAGACTGAAATAAAGGAGCACGCCGAAGCGGAACATACGGAAACGGCGGAGCAGACCCGTCTGGACGAGGCGCTTCACAGGCAGGAAGAGGTCAACAGAAACCTGAGCAAAGAACTGCAGGAATCCACTAAGCAAGCCAAAGTGAACGCTTCCGCCGCAGTTGCGGAGCCTCCGGTGCAGCAGCCCGCCGTTCGGAAAACTGCGAAGCAGCGCCGTGAGCGCGAAAGGAAGGAAAAGCTCGCACGGAAAAAGTGCCCCGTCGGCGGCATCCACACCCTTGATATGAACAAATCCCTCGCCGAACTGGACTCCGCCAGGGCAAACTCGCTGAAAAGCGCGGGCGTCACAAAGAAAAGCGCGGAAAATGCCGATTCCAATATAGATGTGCTGAAAGTATTCTGCTGCGGCTATAAGAAAAACTGGAGAGGACAGCCCGCGACGGACCGGGACAGGGCGGCAAAGCAGGCGGACGAACAGTTCCTCAGAGATTATCTTACCGGCGATGAGAGTAAGAGAAAGCCGCATCTCGACCGGATAATGAAGGAAGTCCTGTCGATGAAGTTCACGCCCGATTTGCTTTCGCAGGAAAACGTGGAAAAGAACATAGCCGGGCTGAAAAGCATGATGGAAAAGGCGATGTTCTTCGAAGACCTGCTGGAAGAAAACCCGCTTTATTATTTCGAGATACCTCCGCTTGAAAGGGAATTGATACAGCACAATAAAAAGCTGGCAATAAGTTTATATAGTCATCTGAAGAACATGGCCGCACTGAAGGGGATCGACATCGACACCGGAAATATTATCGGACACGACATGGAGATAGTAATCGATATCGCCCGCATGTCGGCGGATTCGACTTCCCGCGAATACAGCGAAGCCTGCAGAACTTACGACGAAAGGTTCCGCGAGGCGGTTCTGCGGCAGATGCCTGATAAGGTCAGGGAAAACATTTCCGTGCTGTTAAAGGACTGCAAAAAGGTGGAGGATAAGTTCAGGGAAGACGGGGAACCCATCATGGAAGCCGATATCAGGTTTTCATATGAACATGTCCCCATGCCGATACGGGAAAATATTTACGCCATACAGACCGCAATGTGGGGAAACCATGCCGCCTACCAGCAAAACAAGGACCTTATAGACAAATTGTATGCGGAGTATTTCCAGGTCAACGACAGGATGGCGGATATCGGTTTTAAGACTAATGCTCTTCAAATGTGCTGCGACGAGTATTACGAGGTAAGAGATACATACAGGAAGAGGATCTCCCTTATATATGCACATGAACAGGATGATTATAACTCGCAGTTCGAAGAACTGACGGCGCGCGCCCTTGCGCTCAGAAACGCTCTTGAGCACTTTCTGAAGGGAAAAGAACTCGACTCGGCGGGAGAGAAAATATTAAAAAAGTACGGCGCAGCGGGGTAAATCGCCGACCGGCAGAACCCTACGCAAGGGGACAATGATGATTTTAACCTGCGCTCCGGCTTAGGACAAATCAATCAATCAGCACGCAATCTGACAAGAAAGCAGAAATCTGTTTTAGAAAACGGGATGGGTGAAGTCCCAAGCCCAGTGGGAGAAAAGTCATGGATAATCTGACAAAGCAAACCGAGCGCAGGGAGGAAGAGATCAGGCAGCAAACGGTTACGGAAGAAAAGCAGGTGACCGCAATTCCGACGGCCGCCTTCTTAGAGATGGAGACATGGAACCTTGCCGAAGGGGAAAAAGTTGAGGACCGGAAGCAGAAGTATCTGGAGGAAGCGCTGGCCAAACAGGATATAATAAACCAGCGTTTTATAGAGAAAGGATTCGTGGAAGTCAACGAAACGGAAGTGAAAGAGACCGCACAGGTAACGAATCCTCCGGTGCAGGAGCCCGCGGTGCGCGAGACCGCTAAGCAGCGTTCCGAACGCGCGAGAAAGGAAAGGACGGCCCGAAGAAAGTGCCCCGTAGGAGATGCCGACACCATTGATATCAACAGGTCCATCACGGCTTTGAACAAATCAAAGCTGAATTCGGTGAGAAACGCGGGAGCAACAAATGAAAGAGCGGCAACAGTCCGCGCCGATACGCGCATGATCAGGGTGTTCTGCAAAGGTTATAAGAAGGACTGGAAAGGGCAACCCGCGACCGAAGCCGACAGGAGAGCGATGAATGAGGACCGGAGGTGGCTCGACGATTATCTTTCCGGCGACGCACAGCGGCGGAAGCCCCACCTCGACAGGATCACCAATGAGATCTTATCGTTCCGCTTCACTCCGGAGATGCTTACGACCGAGAACTTTATAAAGAACGCGTCGAAGCTGAAAGAGATGGCGGATAAGCTGATGTACTTCGAAAACCTGTATAATGAAAACGAGCAGTATTTTAAAAGCCTTCCCCAGGTGGAACAGGATATAATAGAAGCCAATAAAGCGATAACCGGGATTTTCTGCACGCAAGTGACGAACCTTGCCGGGACGAAGGGGATCGAGATTAACTCCGGTGATATCTACGGACACGCTCAAAAGAATGGGATCAAGGCGGCGCAGGAATATGTCGGGCCGATGGGAGAAGTATTCAACAAGGCCTGCCGAACCTTCGACGATGATTACGAGAAGGCGATCGACAAAGAGATCGAACGGCAAAAAACCAAGATCCTGCAGCAATATAAGGAACTGGATGATGAGTACAGGAAGGAGGAGAAGTACGTCGACATCAACTTTACGCTGCCTGCACCTGAAGCGATAAGAGGCAACATTACCAATATCCGGAAAACGATCGGGAAAAACCAAAGTAAATATCAGGAGAACAAGGACCTGACAGACAAGCTGTATACGGAGTTCTTCAAAATCAACGATATCATGATTGAAAACGCCGCTACCTCGCGGGCGATCCAGGAAGGCTGTCAAGATTACGAAAAATACTATAAGAGCAACAGTTATAAAAAGAAGATCGCCGTCAAGTTCCTTGAAAGGCAGGATATGATCGAAGCCCAAAAAACAGAGATCCAGGAGCGTGCCGCGGGAATAAAGAACGTCATGGAACACCTTTTAAAGGGAACAGAACTGAACGATGTAGGCAAAGAGATCCTCCGGGAATTCAGCATGTAAAGAACAGACAACTTTACTCGACCGCAGCCGGGCAATCCGGGATATAACGCCGCGAATACCGGAAGGTGATAAGACGCGCAAGACGGCAAATGAAGTATACAGGGAGTTCATCGGACAAAACACGGTATAACAATAAAACCCTGTGAAAGGAGACTATATATAAATGGTTGTTACCGCAATTAATTCCGAAAATCTGCAGTATTTTGAAAACCTGCTGCTGCCGGGTGTTTTCAACGTACTTAAAAACGGTGAGCCGGTATCCGCCCTCGGCCTTGTCGAAGGAAACGTGGCGTGCGGGGCCGCCGCCGGATATATCGAAAATTCCACTTTCCAGATCGCTTCGCTGTTCGTCGCTCCGGATTACAGGAGGAAAGGCGGGGCTACCCTGCTGCTCGATACATTGAAGCGGACGCTCCTCGAGTTCGACGGAATATATTACATGCGCACGGACTTCACCATATCAAGGGAAGACCATCTGACACTAAAACCGTTTTTCGAGAAATCCGGCTTTGTCGAGGAAGAGGATGAACTCGCCATATATGGCATGACTCTGGGGCAGGTCGCAAACGTCCCGTTTTTCAAAAATTCCAGGGAACACACATCGCAGAGAGTGACGCCGTTTTCGAACATTCCTCCTATTTACATAAAGATGCTCGACAGGAGCATCAGCTCCACCGGCCTGAGGCCATTTGAAACGCCTCTTGATAAAGCGGATATAGATATGGATCTGAGCATGGGATTGGTCAAAGACAACGAAATCCGGGATTTTATTCTGTTTGATCATTCTTTTGACGGCCGGCTGACTCTTGTATACGCATATTCGGACCACAGCGGCTCCGAGGGCCTGACCGTATTGATTTCGCTCCTCCGGTCCGCGTTCGGAGCGGCGGTTAAGAAGTATCCTCCCGATACGCGCATAATCGTCAATGCCGCGACATCCATATCCGCAGCCCTTATCAACAGGATTGTCGGTCCTGAAGCCGGTTTGCAGCGCTTGTCGTATACCGGCATCCTGCGTTTATTCGAAACAGAAGACCGTAACGGCAGCCTGCGTACGGAGCAGGCGTGAATCGCGGATACCTCTTTTTTTACTCCTCGGGAGTATCCCGTCCGGCGAAGAATCCCGGTACCGCATAAGTTTCATGCGCCCGGTCAGGACTGATCTGCGCGAAGCGCTATAAATGGCCGGCATGTGCGTAAGGAGATCGCCAGAAAACATGAAAACATGACCCGGGAGTTGAATGGGATGGACAACTTAACCAGGCGGATCGAACCGGGAAATGAAGAGCTGAAAGCCCGGACGGTTGGCGAAGCGAATAACGAAAAGAGAAAAACGCCGGCCTTCAGGAACCTGGAGAGCTGGGATCTCACCATGGGAGAAGAGGTGCAGGGAAAAAAGGACGCATTTCTGGAGGAGACGATCCGAAAGCAAGCCGAGTATAATATGCGCCTGCAGGAAAAAGTCCTGAAGGACGTACCGCAAAAGGAAATAAATAGTGCGGCCGGCGTAAGCCAACCGCCCGTCCAGGAGTTTGCCGCGCGCGAGAGCTGGAAGCAGCACCGCGAGCGCCAGAAAAAGCTGAAACTCGCAAGGAAGCTGTGCCCCGTGGGAGACGAGTTCACTTTGGATATCAGCAAATCCATCATTGAAATGCGTCAGGCAAAGGAGAATTCCCTGTCCGCCGCCGGCGTGAACGAGCAAAAGACGCAGGAAGACGGTGTCGATTTTCGGGTACTCGGCGCGTTCTGCCGGGGATTCAGGAAAAACAGGAAGGGGAAGCCCGAATCGAAGACAGACGAGGCCGCAAGGAAAGAAGACATGGAGTTCCTGAAGGACTATCTTTCCGGCGACAAAGATAAAAGGCTGCCGCATCTCCAAAGGGCTGTCCGGGAGATCCTGCAGATGCGTTTTACACCCGAAATGCTGGCGCCCGAGTATGTGTTCAAAAACATTGTCGTTCTGATAGAAATGCTGGACAAGATAACATGCATCGAGAAAATGATAAAGGAAAACCCTGAATTCTTCAGCAGCCTGCCGCCGCTGGAAAGGGACCTGATCGATGCCAATGAAAAAATTGCGAAGCACTTTTCCGGATATGTGACGGCCATGATCGGTTCCAAGGGCGTCGGCATCAACAGGGGCGATATATATGGTGAAGAGTATGAACAGTTGCCCGGAGTAGAAACGCTCGAATCGGTCAGGGAGAATTTCCGGGAAGCCATCATGACTTTCCGGGAAGACGTCAATGCGGCATTCAACAGGGAAGTCGACCGGAGATATGAAGAGCATAAGCCGGGCGTGATGCTGGGCTGTCTGCAGATGGAAGACAGGCTCAGAAGGGAGCGTGATCCCCGGGCCGGCATAAGGTTCACATCTCCGACCGTCAACATGACTTTGAGGGATAACGTCTACAATGTCCGCAAACTGATCGAAGAAAACCAAGAAAACTACCTGAAAAACAAGGACATGCTGGACAAGCTCTATGCGGAGTTCTTCAAATGCAACGACACTATGGCGGGCATCGCTTTTGACCTGAATATTCTTCAACGCGGCAGCGACGAGTTCAATCAGATGCAGCCGGAATATAAAAAAGAACTTGCCGACGCGTTTGCGAACAGGCAGGGAGAATGCTTCAAACGGCATGATATTATGCAGAAGCGCGCCGAAGCGCTCAAGAACGTCATCGAACACTACCTGTCGGGTATGGAACTGACGCCTATGGGCAAGGAGATCATGAAGGAGTATACCTGAAGGGTGTTTCAATATATCTTCATGAAAATCTTGAGCTAAAGGAGAAGCAGCTTATGGACAAAGTGAAAAAGAAAAGTGAAATCAAGCCGGCATATTTTCAACCACAAGAGTTTAATCCGGTGGAGAGAAGTATCGATGCGGATATGGTGTTTCTCCAGTCTCAATTCGAGGAGATCAGTCTGGAGGAAGAGACGGAATCCCTCAGAGACCAGAGAAGCTGGGTAGTTGTCGATCGGGTGGAGGAAAACTGGGGAGCAGAGAACGCCCGAATGAAACAAGCGCTGCGGAAGGAAGCCGTGCGCAACAAGAGTCTGTGGCAGAAAATCCAGGAGAAGTTCACAAGGACCGAAGTCGGAAGCACGGCGAATGTGTCCCAGCCTCCCGTTCAGGAGACTTCCGCACGGGAAAGCCGCAAACAGCAGAGAGATCTTCGGAAAAAGCAGGAAACCGCCCGTAAAAAGTGCCCCGTCGGAGACGTGGATACGATAGACTTCAGCAATGCGATAAAGACTGATCTCAAGCTGAGGGATAATTCCTACAGCCGCGTCAGAAACTGCAAGAAGAGAGCCAACGCTCTCAGGATCGACGAAAGGATGCTGCGCGTTTTCTGCCGGGGACACAGGAAGAACTTATTCGGAAAACCCGCGACGGAAAAGGACGAGGAGGCGGCAAAACGCGACGAGGCCATGATAGAAGCTTTCCTCTCCGATAACGAGCAAGCCAGGAAGCCTTACATGGATGCGATTGTCGATGAGATCATATCCATGGACTTCACATATGATATGCTCACACCCGAGAATATAACGAAGAATTACGAAAAGCTGAGAAGAATGGCCCAGTTAATGACCAGCTTCGACAATCTCAGGCAGCGCTATCCCGATTATTTCAACAGTCTTGACCAGTTCCAAAAGGACATGATAGAAGCAAATATCAGCGTTTCAACTCCTTTTATAGAATATCTGAAGACCTACACAGTGTCGAGGGGAGTCGATTTTCAATCCGGGCGCATAATCGGTCACAGCGAAGACGATAAAAAGGCTATCGAGGTTGCGCAATCCCAGCTTGATTTTCTAATGGGTTTGTTCAGGGAGGAAGTTTTAAATTTCCAGAGAAACGCAGAGCACGCGGTTTTCGCAAAATTTGCGCGTGAGGCTGAGAACAGGCGGCTTACGATGTAAGCCTCGCATATTCGGCTTCCGCCGAATGGGAAAGCCGGAATCGGCGCTGGAATCGGTAATATCTTGCTGCTGTCCTGTAAATTAAGGGACGGTTCCTCTGTTTGGTTTACCTGCAGAAGAACCGTCCCTTGCCGCTGTTGCCAAAAAGAATAACCGTTCCCTTGGCGGCCGCCTTCTTTACCCGGCGGAAGCGGCGTCCCCCTGCCGGGCTCGTCCTTTCATCCACCGGTAAACCGCGGGGCAGATGATTTTGTGTTCGTCGCGGAAATAATCATCCGCCATACGGCACTCAATGCCAAACCGCATATGGCCGGTGCCTTCGGCCTTGGCGTCCCAGCGGGGAAGTCCGGGACCGTTAGGATCGCCGTTACGTATGAAGTTGACCCAGTAATTACTCATGATTTCCGACAGCATATAATCTTTTTCCGTGCATTGCGCTCTCATTGCGCCCTGCCTGCCGAGAGTCTGAAAGACATACGGAAGCTCCAATGAATGTATTGCTCCCCTGGAGCCGATGCCGCGGAAGAAAACGTACTGCCATGTCGGAAGCCCGTAATCTATGGAACGAATCTTTGCCCATGCAAGGTGCCGCGCATACCAATAGTCTCTGCACAGCCTTCCCGCAGATTCTTCTGCGCATTCCCCGGCGGGATATAGATCCCCGGGAAGGTCAAGCATGGAGACGATTCTGTTTATATAGTCGCCCGGAGGGCCGTGGTGACCTTCATCGGCATTGGTCCCCACAAGAAGAGGTATCTTTGCCGCCTTGTTTCTAAGGATCATATTGCACTGCGATTCCGGTATGATTACGCCGTCGATAACGGGGGTGCATCCGCGGCCCGTTACCGCCACAGCCGCGTCATAATCTGCCCGCACAAGCTCCGTAAACGGAATTGCGCGAAGTTCCTCCAGGGATTTGCAGCCAAAGTGCCCGGCGAGCTTTATGCCGATTTGTTCCGCATCGCTGAAAGGAATGTCGCGCTCAGGCTGAAATACATCGCCGCTTTCGCAAATTGCCTGCTGAAACAGGCCCGACGCTTTCGGAGAGCACATTAAGCAGCAGACGCTTGCGCTTCCCGCGCTCTGACCGGCAATGGTGATTTTCGAGGGATCTCCGCCGAAAGCACCGATGTTCTCGTTTACCCATTTTAAAGCGGCAATCTGATCGAGAACGCCGAAGTTGCCGCTTACACCGTCGGGATTCTCCCGACGCATATCGGGATGGCAAAGAAAGCCCATCAGGCCGACCCGGTAATTAACCGTAACCGTAATCACACCTTTTTTGGCATAGCCTGTACCGTCGAACGTAGGATCATCCGCGTGTCCGCCCTGATAAGATCCTCCGTAGAACCAAACAAGTACAGGAAGCTTATCATTTGTACCGGAGGCAGGAGTCCATATGTTCAGGTAAAGACAGTCCTCACTTTGCCAGGCCGGTTCGTACGGATCCGCAAAGTGGCCGCGGACCTGAACCGGTATCGCGCTGAACTGAACGGCCGGACGGATGCCCCTCCATGGGGAGGGAGGCTGCGGAGCACGCCAACGGAGATTGCCGACCGGAGGCATGGCAAACGGAACGCCCCTGAAAACCGTGACCCCGTCAAGCGGCTCGCCGCGAAGGATTCCCTGAGAACAGGCGACAAGGTTATCTTTAAACAAAATATCGCAACCTTTCATATGAAAATTACTTGTTTGGTTAGTTACTTGTTTGCAATATAATAAAAAGCAATGATAAATTCGCTGGTGAAATAGAGTTATCGCTGGTGAAGTAGAGTTATTACACTGCTGAAATAGTGTTATTGAAGTAGAGTTATTACGTTGGTGAAATAGTGTTATTATATTTCTAGATTCCGGCGAATGTAATACAGCCTGTAATACTACACAAAATTATAACATAAATAGCGCTGCATGAATTACCCAACAAGGCGCTTCTTCCGGGTTTGTTGATGCGAAAAGAGGACGGTTCCTCTGTGTGGTTTCCGCAAAAGAAGGATTTCTTTTGATTGTCCAACAGAGGAACCGTCCTCTTATAAACCCAACAGACGAACCGTCCCCTGTTGGGTGAAGAAACGCAGTTCCGGGTATTACTCGCCTATGACAACAATTTCGGTGTCGGTGAGCTTCGCGAAAAGACGCATGTCCTCGACGGTGAGAGCGGTGGAAACAACGGTGTGATGTCCGCCGCCGGCGTTGAGCCATGCTTTTGCGCCTGACTTGAAGTCGGGCTTCAGTTTCCACATGAGACGGGCGACGGGCAGTTTCGGCATTTCCTTCGGCTGCTTGATGAGCTCTATTTTAGCGACGATGAGACGGAAGCGGTCGCCCATGTCGGTCATGCAGACGGCGATGCCGTCTCCCTGAACCCCGTCGAATACCAGACGAGCCGGAGCCTCTTTGCCGCCGATGCCGAGCGGGTGAACCTCAATCTTCGGTTTCGACGCCGCAAAGGATGGGGATACCTCAAGCATGTGGGCGCCGAGAACGACTTCTTCGTTTGGAGTAAGATCGTAGGTGTAATCCTCCATGAAGCCTGTCGAACCTTTTCTGCCTTTTGCCATTTCCCACATCACGGCGTTAAGGGCGCTGGTTTTATAGTCGCCCTCCGCGCCGAAACCGATGCCGCGCGCCATCTGGCGCTGTGTGGCAAGGCCGGGCAGCTGACGAAGTCCGTGGAGATCCTGGAAGGTGTCGGTGAACGCTCCAAACTTGCCCTCATCGAGGAATCTTTCAAGAGCTATGTCGTACCTTGCCTGCTCCGAAACGGCGTCAAGGTCGTTCGTGTTTACGTCATAAAGCTTTTTGTATTCGTCAAGTCTCTCTTTGATTTCGGCTTCGGTGACGCTGTTTGCGATTTCGACAAGGTCGCCTATGCCGTAGTAGTTGACTTCCCAGCCATATCTGATCTGGCTTTCGACACGGTCGCCATCCGTTACGGCAACTTCGCGCATGTTGCTTCCGAACATAGCGACCTTGAGGTTCTTAGAGAAGCTTATCGCCTTGGCGACTTCCGCGAATCTGCGAATGCTCTCGATGGTTTCGGTGTGCTTGTAATAGCCCACGACGATTTCGCGCTTGATTCCGAGCCTTGCGCAGATAAAGGCAAACTCGCGGTCTCCGTGCGCGGATTGGTTGAGGTTCATGAAATCCATGTCGATCAGATCGTAGGGGAGCTTCTCGTTTGCCTGGGTGTGAAGGTGCAGAAGCGGCTTTGTAAGCAGCTGCAGTCCTTTTATCCACATTTTTGCGGGGGAAAAGGTGTGCATCCAGGTGATGACGCCCACGCAGTCGTCGTCGTTTGACGCGGTGCGGCATACATTGATTATCTCTTCGCTGTTTCGCACTGTGGGCATCCATTCGATGCCGACGGTGTCCTTCAGTTTTTCGTCGAGATATTTTACAATCTCTTTGCTGTCCACCGCGACCTGAGCAAGGGTTTCCTCACCGTAAAGATCCTGGCTTCCTGTGATAAAGTAAAGTTTCTTCATAGTCATTTCTCCTGTCCGTAATAGGCGTTGGCGCCATGTTTTCTGAAGTAATGCTTATCCAATAAATATTGGTCTACACTAGAAGTGCCGGGGTTAAGCGATTCCGTGAGAAGCGCCATTTTCGCACATTCTTCGAGAACCGCCGCGTTGTGTACGGCATTGTGGCTGTCGGTGCCCCATGCGAAGGGACCGTGATTCCTTACGACACAGGCCGGAATTGCCTCGGGGTCCCTTGAGCGGAATGTTTCGGCAATTACAAGGCCGGTGTTTTTCTCATATTCCGTTTCGATCTCATCTTTTGTAAGGGCACGGGTACAGGGGATATCGCCGTAGAAATAGTCGGCATGAGTGGTGCCATATGCGGTGATGTTTCTGCCGCTTTGTGCGAACGCGGTAGCATAAGTGCTGTGCGTATGCACAACGCCGCCGGCTTTCGGGAATGCCTTATAAAGCTCAATATGTGTTGCGGTGTCGCTGCTGGGTTTGTACGAACCGTCGACAACCTTACCGTTCAGGTCGACCACAACCATATCTTCCGGCTTCATGTTGTCGTATGAGACTCCGCTCGGCTTTATAACAATAAGGCCGCTTTCCCTGTCAATTTCGCTGACGTTCCCCCATGTGAAGATGACAAGACCGTACTTCACAAGATCAAGATTTGCGAGACATACCTTTTCCTTAAGACGTTCGAGCAAAATGTTCACCTCATTGCTTCAACCGCGGCGCGCTCGATTGCGAGACCTTTTTTGTACCGCGTGACAAAATCCGAAAAGCTCCGGGCCAGATTCGGGTCGGGATTGGCGATGGTGCCATGCTCGTCCGCGAATACTTTGCTTTCGAGGTAGTCCTCAAGCGATTCGTCCTGACCTTTCTCGAGCATGTATGCGCCGAGAACGGCCATGCCCCAGGCGCCGCCTTCACCTGCGGTCTCCATTACGGCGACAGGTGTGTTCAGAGCCGACGCCATGATCTTCTGACCGACTTCCTTAGTCTTGAAGTAGCCGCCGTGTCCGAGCAGTTTGTCAATTGCGACATGCTCTTTTTCAAAAAGGATGTCCATGCCGACTTTTAAAGTTCCGATGGCGGAGAACAGCAGAGTGCGCATAAAATTCGCGAGAGTGAAACGGCTGTCGGGCATGCGGGCGAACAGCGGACGGCCCTCGTCCAGGCCCGTAACCGGCTCGCCGGCGAGATAGTTGTATGCCAGAAGGCCCCCGCAGTCGGTTTCGGCCTCAAGGGCTTTCATGTAGAGCGCGTCATAAAGCGCGGGCTTGTTCACCTGCGCGCCTGTCGCTTCGATAGCTTCGCGGAAAAGACCGACCCAGGCGTCTATGTCGGAGGTGCAGGTATTGCAGTGTACCATGGCGACGGGCTTTCCGGCAGGGGTAGTAACCATATCGATCTCGGGGTAAACCTTCGAAAGGTCCATTTCAAGAACTATCATGGCGAAAACCGACGTTCCCGCCGAGACGTTTCCGGTTCTCGGCGCGACGCTGTTGGTGGCGGTCATGCCCGTGCCTGCGTCTCCTTCGGGCGGGCAGAAGGGTATGCCGGATTGCAGCCGCCCTGAGGGATCAAGCAGCTTTGCGCCTTCGGCCGTAAGCGTACCTGCATTTTCGCCGGCCATGAGAATCTCCGGCAATATATCGGGAAGCTTCCATGGGAAACCGTGATTCGCGATCAGATTGTCGAACTGGTCAACCATAGAGGCGTTATAGCATAATTTTTCGCTGTCTATCGGGAAAATGCCCGAAGCGTCGCCTATTCCGATTACCTTGCGGCCTGTCAGCTTCCAATGGACATACCCGGCCAGCGTTGTGAGGAAGGATATTTCGCCGACATGGGGCTCTTTGTTCAAAATCGCCTGATACAGATGGGCTATGCTCCACCGCTGCGGAATATTGAAACGGAACAGTTCCGTGAGACTTGCAGATGCCTGTTCCGTTATGGTATTGCGCCAGGTGCGGAATGGAACGAGGAGATTGTCGCTCTTGTCGAATACCAGGTAACCGTGCATCATCGCGGAAATACCGATGGCGCCGACCTTTTCCAGGTTCACGCCGTATTTTCCGTATACATCTTCGGCAAGGGACCGATAACATCCCCGGAGGCCGTTCCAGACATCGTCAAGGCTGTATGTCCAGATGTTGTTTTCGAGCCTGTTCTCCCACGAGTGGCTGCCAGAGGCAAGAGGAGAGTGGTCCTCACCGATAAGCACGGCTTTGATTCTTGTCGAACCCAGTTCAATGCCGAGCGAAGTTTTGCCTTCGACAATAGCATTTTTAGCTTTGCTGCTGTCCATGTTTATCATCCTTTCTTAGGCATATCCTAATAGTCCCGTTCATGACAATTATTAACTATTTCTGATTATTTTTCAATAGTTAAAATTACAATAATTATAATAATTGGGAAATGATGCGTCACGTTTGCTTATTTTCCGCGAAGGTAGGCAAAATAGTCTGAAGCAAGGGTATCCCAGGAGAGATTTATCCGTTTCTTTACCTCTTCTGTGCGCGCGGCCATCTCCTCCGTTATCTCTCCCGGATAGTCGGCCGAGAAGTATGTCTTGCCGTCATACCATGCATAGTTACGGAACATGACATAATTGCCGTTTTCGCCGAACGCATCGTCCCCGACAAAATAGCTCAGATCGGCGTCCAGGCCGAACAGATTAACGATCGTGGGGAATATATCGACGGTTGAAGTATACTTGGTCACTATCTGCGGCTCCGTATCGCCGCTGTAGATGAAAAACGGCGTATTGGAGAGAAGATCCGTATTATCCGTGCCTTTAATATCCATGACGAAGGAAATGTCGGAGAAATACTTGGAATAATGATCGGAAAAGAAGATCAGGACGGTGTCTTCAAGTCTGCCGTCTTCTTCCAGCCTGTCATAAAGCTCACCTATGAACGCGTCGGTTTCCATTGCGTGGGCGACTGCATGGAAATACTCGAGAAGGTTTTCTTCGGAACCCGTTATCCCGCTGGCTTTCGCCGCCGCCGCGGCTTTTTCGTAATGCGGTTCCGAGATGCTGCCCATCTCTTCGGTATAAGGACCGTGGCCTGAATAAGTAATGATGAAATCAAAGAAAGGCTCGGATGCGGTCATTTTACCGTATCCGTTGATCATCTGGCTGTCCATCTTCGGATCGCTCATTCCCATCTGCCACCAGCAATAATATGCCGAGAAGCCGATGTTTTTGTGAATGGCTCCGCGGTCGTAGATGACGGCCTCGGAACTGTGAAAGGATTCCGCGCGATAGCCCTGCTTTCTGAAAAGGCTCGGAAGGGAATAGGAAAAGTCGTTTGTTTTGTACGTGCTCTGCCTGATGCCGCCGGTCGGGGGTATCAGGCCGGTCAGGGCGATGAACTCTGTGTTGAAGGTTGCGGCGTTAATGAAGGAATGCGAGTAGTGGTTTGCAAATTGGATGCTTTTCTGCTGGATAGCGTAAAGGCGGGGCATGTATTCCTCGGTAATCATCCAGTTGTCGATGGACTCAAGCATTATAAAAAAAACGTTCTTTCCGGTAAACCTGCCCGTCATTTCGTTCGGCGATGCGATAACGGATTCCTGCCGGTCCAAAAACTGTTCGTCGAGCTTTTTATGGATTGACGACGTCTGCATCCATTGCTCAAGACCTGTCGACACAACAAGATTCCGAAAGGTATATTGGTATAATCCCGAAATACCCATGGACTGGTTTACGTCTGTGAAGTCTATGTAAATCGAGCCTTCCGGTTGCTCCCTGATGGCGGAAGCCCAGCTCATCTGCTCGCGGCTGCCTTCATCCATGAGACTGCTGTGCGTAATGATGATTGACGCCGCCGATAAAAACAGCAGAAGGGCCAGAGCCGGCAGCTCGAACTTCCTGTTGACGATTTTCTTCGGGGCAATCCAGGCAGAAAGGCCCATGGACGCTATTGAAAAAAGGATGGAAAGAATGAAAAGCTTGCGGATTTTAAGATAGGTGAAGCTGAAGAATCTGGCTCCGTCCTCCGCGAACATCAGGTCCGCGAAAGAGAAAAAATTCCGGAATATATGAAACATGGCTGCGTGGACGACGACGAGCAAGCTGAAAAACGTTATAAGAAGCATCATGGATATCCGTTTGATCAGGCCCGGCAGCAATCCGATCAGGGAGGTGAACAGGACTGACCAGGAAATGGTGAAAACAACCGCACGCAGCGGGAACATTCCTCCGGAAAAGACGAAGGAGTAAATATATCTGAAGGAAAAGTCGAGTGATAAAAAGCTTGCAAAACACAATAAAAGGTAAGCGGGAGCCAGTTTTTCGCGCAAGAGTTTCAATTTCTGCATTGAATTGATATTCTCCATATGAAAATGAGGTTCGGAATCTTCGATCGGGCAATATCCGGCTAAGGATTGAAATCCGCGGCAAAGGTGACTTCCGAACGGTATGGCCCGGTCCAGGTCTTATACATTTTAAGTTTGGCGCGCAGTAATGTCAACAGACATAGTCAACAGACAAGCGGACATGCCGGCGGCTGCCGTATTGCATTTCAGCAGTACTTATTTTGCGATTATCACATTTGCCCCCATGTTCCTGTAGTTTTCAAGAATGTCCCCGGGAGCCGATTTGTCGGTTATAAGGGTGTATCCCGGTTTCAGCTCGCCGATGCTGACGAAATCTTCCGTTCCTATTTTCGAAAAATCAGCCAGAATGTAGACCTTTGAAGATATTTCAAATACTATGCGGAACAGACCCGCCTCTGAAACACTCGTCACGTAAAGCGTGCCGTCGGGGCTGATACCTGTAACACTTATGTAAGCCTTCTGGCACTTGAACTTACGCACCATATCTTCGGCGAACGTCCCGACGGTGGAAAGCGTGTTCTGGCGCACTTCGCCGCCTATCTGGACCACGGACACCGCCGGCCTTGTGACCAGCTCGTTTGCAATGTTTATCGCATCGGTGACGACCATCAGGCGGCGCGAGTTGTCAAGCTTCCTTGCAAGGTACCAGACCGTGCTCCCCGAGCCGAAAAAAAGCTTCTGCCCGTCCGAAATGGTTTCAAGGGCGGCCTCCGCAATGGCGGTTTTTTGGGCCTGATGTTTGCTTTGCCTTGTGCTGAACGGCTTTTCAACCAATGCGTTTGCGTTCGTGAGAAGGGCTCCGCCGCGGGAGCGGATAAGTTTTCCGGCGTACTCCAGTTCTTCGAAATCACGGCGAATTGTCATGCTTGTTACATTGAATATCTTGGATAGTTCGGACGCCTCAACGTATCCGTTGGTATGAAGCATGTCCAGGATTTGCTGCTGCCGTTCTTTCTTAAGCATTCGTGTGCTCCTTTACGTGTTCGAAAAATGATTGTTTCATTTCACTTATTATTTTCCAAAACTGCCATATATACTATACATGAATTTTGCCTGTTTTGCAACAAATGATAAAATCTTATTAAAGTTTTTCTTTGTGAATTGCAGCCTGATTAGTGCCGGTATGGCATAAAAGAATTGACTGGTATATGAAAAAACGGCGCTGTACGGGTGATGCAGGATTGCGAAGTGTCCGGAGAAGACGCTTGCCAAGACCTGGTTGTTGTGCTATTATTATTACATAATAGCACATAAAAGAACAAGCGGTTTAATTAAAATATCAGGAGGCAATGTTTACCACAAGGAGGCAGAATAATGAAAAAGGCATCCATTATACTTGACAAGGACTATGTGATCGGCCAGATCGACCCGAGAATCTATGGTTCCTTCGTTGAGCATCTGGGCAGGTGCGTTTACGGCGGAATCTATGAACCCGGCCATCCGAAAGCCGACGAAGAGGGATTTCGCAAGGACGTAATGGAGCTTGTCCGTGACCTTGGAGTTTCCGTCATCCGTTATCCCGGAGGAAACTTTGTTTCGGGGTTCAACTGGGAGGACTCCGTCGGCCCGAAGAACGAGCGCCCGGCCCGTCTCGATCTGGCGTGGTCCACCACCGAAACCAATGAATTCGGTCTGCACGAGTACATTTCCTGGTGCAGGAAAGCCAACACGGTTCCGATGTATTCGATAAATCTAGGAACCAGAGGCGTCGACGCGGCCCGGAATATCGTCGAATACGCAAACCATAAGGGCGGATCCTTCCTGTCCGACCTCCGCAGGAAAAACGGCGCGGAGGAACCGTTCAACATCAGGCTTTGGTGCCTCGGAAACGAGATGGACGGCCCCTGGCAGATCGCAAGTAAAACCGCCGAGGAGTATGGCCGGGTCGCCAACGAAGCGGGCAAGGTCATGAAGTGGGTGGATCCCTCGATTGAGCTGGTGGCCTGCGGATCGTCCAGCAGCACGATGCCCACGTTCGGAGAATGGGAACGCAAGGTACTGGAAGAGTGCTATGATACCGTCGACTATATTTCGCTTCACAGGTATTACGGCAATCCGACAAACGACACCCCGGGGTTCCTGGCCCGAACCATGGATATGGACGACTTTATTAAAAGCGTAATATCGATATGCGACAGCGTAAAAGGCAAAAAGCACAGCAAAAAGAAGATCAACCTTTCATTTGACGAATGGAACGTATGGTATCACTCCAATCAGCAGGATTCCGAGATACAGAAACGGGACAAATGGGGACGGGCCCTGCCGCTTCTTGAAGACGTCTATAATTTTGAAGACGCGCTCCTTGTCGGAAGCATGCTGATGACGCTGCTGCGCAACGCGGACCGTGTGAAAATCGCGTGCATTGCCCAGCTAGTAAACGTCATCGCCCCGATCATGACCCAAAACAACGGCCCCGCATGGGCGCAGACAATCTATTACCCGTTCATGCACGCGTCTAAGTACGGACGCGGAAAAGCCCTGCATGCGATTGTCTCCAGCCCGCTGTACGACTGCTCGGACTATACCGACGTTCCCTATATCGACGCGGCGGCGGTCCTCCGCGACGACCAGGGCCTGACCCTCTTCTGTGTCAATCGCGACATGAACGAGGACTACAGTCTTGATATCGACCTGCGCGCGTTCGGCGATCTTGAGCTGACAGAGCACATTATGATGCACCATGACGACGTTAAGGCTGTCAACACGGCCGATAATCCGAACAACGTCGTGCCTGCGGCGGGTCCCGGAGGCGTTTTTGGCAACGGCAGGTTTACCGCGAAGATTCCAGCCCTTAGCTGGAATGTATTAAATTTTCAGAAGAGAAGTGAGTAATAGTGAATTTTGATTTGAATGAACTTAGAGGCCGGTGCGAGTGCGGCAGGGAGCATATGCTCGATGTGCGCGATATCTGGCTTGAATCCGGCGCCATAAACAGACTGCCCGACACCGTTAAAATGAACGGCTGGAAAGCCGCGGCGGTGGTGTCGGACGAAAATACGTGGCAGGCGGCGGGGAGCAGGGCGTATGAGCTCCTGAACTCTGCGGGCGTCGGCTGCACTTCGGTTGTTTTGTCTCCCGCGGGGCTGCACGCGGACGAACACGGCGTCGCCCTGGCTGAAGAGGGACTGAAAGGATCATGTGAAGTCCTTGTAGCCGCGGGAAGCGGAACCATCCACGACATAACAAGATACATTGCGTACAAGCGCGGCATTCCGTTTATTTCCGTTCCGACGGCGGCCAGCGTCGACGGTTATGTATCGACCGTTGCCGCCATGACCTGGGAGGGCTGCAAAAAGACCATGACCGCAGTTTCGCCGCTGTACGTGCTTGCCGACACGGATATTTTTGCGGCGGCACCCTTACGCCTCAGGGCGTCCGGATTCGGCGACCTTTTGGGGAAATACACGGCCATTGCGGACTGGAGAATATCAAATGCGCTGACCGGGGAATACATATGCGAGAAAGTCATACGCCTTACCGAAAAAGCTCTGGACGAAGCCGTTTCCGCGCAGGACGACTATGAGCGCCTTATGTACGGGCTCCTTCTTTCCGGACTTGCAATGCAGATGGTCGGCAATTCAAGGCCGGCTTCAGGAGGAGAGCATCATATATCCCACTTCTGGGAGATGGAAGTGTGCAACGGGCCGCTTGACGCCCTTCACGGAGAAAAGGTCGGCGTCGGCACGGTGCTTTGCTCGGAGGAATATCACAGGATTTCGGAGTACCTTAAACGCGGCGAAGTGAGAGTCACTTCCGCCGAAGGACTGCTTGACAGGGACCTGGAGGAAGGCGTCCGGAATGCCGCCATGCGGGAGTCACTCAGGAAAGAAAACACCCCCGACCCGCTGGACGGCATCCGCGGTTCGGATGTTCTCGCACGGAAGGACGAAATATGCGGCTTTATTGATAAAATACCGACTGCCGGGAGACTTGCCGAGCTTCTCCGGTCCTATGGCGGGAAGCTGTCCATGGAGGATATCGGACTCGACCCCGCGCTTAAGGCAGCCACTTTGCGCTTCTCGCCCTATGTGCGTGCGCGCCTTACCATGATGAGGCTTCGCAAGCTGATAGGCTTCGAAAGATAAAGGAGCACCGTACATAAATTCAAGCTGACAGACGGCGGTATGGAGGTTTTAAATTGGATAAAGCAGAAATTCGTTCCGCAATCGCGGCGGGGGATACCGCGCTGGGTATCGAGTTCGGCTCGACACGGATCAAGGCAGTTCTTATCAACCGCAACCATGACGTGATAGCTTCCGGAAGCCACACCTGGAAGAGCGTTCTCGTCGACGGGATATGGACTTATTCGCAGGAAGCCATCTGGAACGGTTTGCGGGATTGCTACGGGAAGCTTGCGCAAGACGTCCTCGCGCACTACGGAGTGGAGCTGACGACAATCGGCGCCATCGGCATCTCGGCCATGATGCACGGCTATTTGCCGTTTGACAGGGACGGCGTCCAGCTCACGCCTTTCCGCTCCTGGCAAAATACGATAACAGGACCCGCGGCGGCCGAACTTACGGAACTGTTCGGTTTCAACATTCCGCAGCGGTGGAGCGTGGCGCATCTGTATCAGGCAATACTGAACGGTGAAAAGCACGTAAGGGATATAACGTTTCTTACCACGCTGGAAGGATATGTCCACTGGAAGCTGACCGGAGAAAAAGTGCTCGGCGTCGGCGAAGCGTCGGGAATGTTCCCGCTTGACCTTAACACGGGATGCTATGATCCCGTAATGCTGTCAAAATTCGACTCGAAGACATTGGATATGCCGTGGAAGCTGATTGACCTGCTCCCGGGTATACTTACCGCCGGGGAATGTGCCGGCACCCTTACAGAGGAAGGGGCCGCGCTGCTGGATCCCTCCGGAAGGCTCCGTCCCGGAATACCTTTCTGCCCGCCCGAAGGCGACGCCGAAACGGGAATGACCGCGACCAACTCAATATCCGAGCGTACAGGAAATATCTCTGCCGGCACGTCGATTTTCTCCATGGTCGTGCTCGAAAAGCCGCTCTCGAAAGTGTATACCGACATTGATCTGGTTGCCACTCCCGCGGGAAAGCTTGCGGCGATGAACCATTGCAGCAATTGCACCGCCGACATGAACGGATGGGTAAACCTGTTCCGCCAGTTCGGCGAACTGATGGGCATGGAAACAGATACGAACACTCTTTATGAAAAGCTGTATAAAATTGCGCTCGAAGGGGAAACCGACTGCGGAGGGCTTCTCTGCTACAACTATCTCACAAGCGAGAGGATAACACGCGTTGAAAAAGGCCGGCCTCTGTTCGTGAGAGATCCGGACAGCCGGATGAACCTCGCAAACTTCATGCGCGCACAGCTTTACTCGTCGATGGCCTCGCTGTGTATCAGCATGGACCTGCTGAAGAAGGAAAATGTCCGGATCGACCGTCTTACCGGGCACGGAGGCCTTTTCAAGACCGAAGCGGTCGGGCAGAGGTTTATGGCCGCCGCGCTTAACCTGCCGATTTCCGTTATCGACACGGCGGGGGAAGGCGGAGCATGGGGAATGGCCCTGCTTGCGGATTATATGCTCCGTAAAAGCGAAGGCGAATCGCTTGAGGACTATCTGACAAACAAGGTGTTCTCGGGAAGAAAGGTAATCGAGTATTATCCCGACCCGAAGGACGTCGAAGGCTTTAGCCGCTATCTGGACCTTTTCAGGAAAGGGCTTGAGCTCGAACGAGCGGCCGGCAAATACGTGTCTTACGACCAGGCCGTCGTGTAAACGACAGCATACCGCTGCTTTAAGCATGCCGTATCCGCGGCATATGCCGCTTCCTTTGCTAAAAAATATAACATACACGAAATATGCTTAAGAAAATGGGAATGTGGGAAACAACCCGGTGTTTTCCACATTCCCGTTTTATATATATTTAAAATAATTAAACAATTTAGTCTTTTCACATTGCCGATCATGATCGGACAGTTCCCGCCGCAAGCGGGGCAATACAGGGAATGCTGAACATACGTCTGCGGCAGCCGCGTTTTCAGCCTGGCGCTATCTGAACCGCTGGTCCAGCTCGAAAAAGCCTTTCCACGGGTCAGGTTCTTCAATCCTCCTAAGCGCGTCCGCCATATCGACACCGTCGGGAGCAACGGTATCAAGTTCGTCCCATGCTATGGGCATCGATACCTTTGCTCCTTTTCTTGCCCTTATCGAGTAGGGGGCGACGCTTGTGGCGCCTCTTCCGTTCCGGATCCAGTCGATGAAGATCCTGCCCTTCCGCTTCGCCTTTCTGATATTGCTTGTGTAGCGGTCGGGCCATTGCTTTTCCATGAGTTCGGCCACACGGCGGGCAAAATCGGAAAACCCGTCCCATGTCGCAGACGGACTGAAAGGAATGACTATATGGTATCCTTTCCCTCCGCTGGTTTTAAGAAACGATACAAGGGAAAGGGCGTCAAGGATGCTTTTCAGGTCTTTCACACCCTGGCGCAGCCTGCCGGGCTCCATGCCCTCGTCGGGATCGAGGTCGAAAACCATAATGTCGGGTTTTTCAGGGTTATCGGCGCGGCTTCCCCAGGTATGAAACTCGAGAGTGCCCATCTGCGCTTCCGAAATCAGACCGGTTGCGTTCTCAATGCAGAAATATTCCTCATCTTCGCCTGTACTGCTTTTTACCGCGACTGTGACAACCCCCTTGACGCCGGGGCCGGGATGCTTTTTATAGAAACATGACCCGGATATACCTTTCGGACATCGGACGATGCTGAGAATTCTGTTTGCAACGTATGGGAGCATACGCTCAGAGACCTCTGAGTAATACCGGACCACATCAGCTTTAGTCACTTTAGGGTCATCGAAAATAACCTTGTCCGGGTTTGAAATCCTGATTCCGCCGATTACTGGATTGCCGCCCTCCATAACCGTACCCTCCTCCGAATCTTCAGTTGATTGCGTATACGTACGGGTATCTTCCGGAAACTCCCGGTCGTCCGTGTCTTCCCGCTTGATATCCCGCGGGTCCTTGTCCGTCCGCAGCCCCCTGAAGCTTGCCTGCCTAAGGAGGTTGTCCACGGTCCATTCCGTAAATCTGATTTCCGCCGCCAGCGCGGGATCCAGCCAGGTGATTGATTCGTTCCTTTTAGCTTCCGGAGGGTTTTTGAAAGGGGACGACTTTCTTTTCAGGCCTTCGAACCTGCCTATGAGATCCTTCGCGGTTTGCGCGGAAAACCCTGTGCCCGCCCGTCCGGCGTAGATCAGATCGTCTCCTTCGTATACGCCCAGCAGAAGCGAACTGATGCCGTTCGTCCTTTTATCCGAAAGGGTATAGCCGCCGATCACAAACTCCTGGCTTTTGCCGCACTTGAGCTTTATCCAGTCTCCGTTTCTTGTTCCGCCGTAAACCGAGCAGGCTTTCTTTCCGATGATTCCTTCGAGTCCCGCACCGCATGCCGCCTCAAACGCTTCTTTGCCCCGTCCGGTTACATGCTGGCTGTAGACGAGGTTTTTCGGCGCGTTCCTCATCAGGGCCTCAAGCTTTTCCTTTCTTTCCAGAAGCCTTTTTCCCCTGAGGTCTTCGCCGTCCAGCGCGAGGAGATCGAAAATCACATAAACAAGGTTTTTTCCTCTCGGATTTTTCAAATAACCCTGCAGAGCCTGAAAATCGGATTTGCCGTTTTCATCCGTGACCACCATTTCACCGTCAAGGACCATCGGACGGCCGGCGGCCCAGTTGACGAGAGAAAACGCGACGTCCGGGAAACGGTTGCTGTAATCGTTCCCGTTTCTGCTGACAAGTCTGGCTCTGTTGCCTTCCAGATAGGCGAGGATTCTGTAGCCGTCGAACTTCAGCTCGTATAGCCAATCAGCGCCGTCGGGGACCGATTTGACCTGTTTCGCAAGTTGCACGCCGGTCGCGCTGAAAGGGTTTTTAACCGTTTTTTTCGCGGAGCCGGACTCGATTTCCACCATAGTTCGGCCGCTGCTTATGCTTGTGCTGTATTCCGAAATTCCGTCTTCCGCCCTGGCGTACTCGTCCTTTTCCTTAAGCAGCAGCCAGTTGTCCTGCTTTTCGTCTTCCTTCGCTTTAAGCCGTACCAAAGCCCATTTGCCGTAAAGTCTTTTTCCGTGCAGGGCAAACTTCAGCGAGCCCTTTTCCAGTCCCTCGTCCACGTCTCCGAAGGGCTCCCAGAATCCTTCGTCCCAAAGCATTACGGTGCCGCCGCCGTATTCTCCCTTCGGAATAGTTCCCTCAAAACGGCGGTATTCCAACGGATGATCTTCCACCCGAACGGCCAGACGCTTGTCACGCGGGTTATATGAAGGTCCTTTCGGCACGGCCCAGCTCAGGAGGGTTCCGTTCCATTCAAGACGCAGGTCATAATGCTCCCGCCGGGCCATATGGTGCTGGATGACATACCTCAGCCTGTCTTCCGGCTCCTCCGTTCTTCCGACGGGCTCGCCGGTAATCTCGAAATTCCTTTTCCGATTGTATATATCTAGCCTTGACGACATGCGTGCAACATACCTTTTCCGATGCTTCAGCCTTATAAGACTTAAAGCTACTGAGACTGTCTTTGGATATTATTCGTTATTATTTTCCGCCGTTTAAACAAGTGATATCCATATGTTTTGCGAAACCTGAGGAAAACGGAATATATAATGAAAAAACCGGCAAGAGGCTTAAGCCTTGGCCGGTTTTACAAGCAATATAACGTATTGCGCTGAATGTGATTGGCAGCTTAATCAGCTGTATCCGTACGCAGCAGGGGAATAACCACAAAACACGTTATTACGCCGAATTCGAATTATTTTAGCGTAAATAAAGGATAAGCGGGGATCTGCCGAGTTTTTGACGACGAAATATCAGCGGGTGCTGTTTCTCCTGATAAAGGCGACGGGTAAAATGGACTGCTCGGGGACCATCTGCCCTTCGATGCGCTTCAGGAGCATATCCACCGAAAATTCGCCCATCTGCTTTATCGGCTGGGCAATTGTGGATATGTTGAAATAATCGGAGATGTCGATGCCGTCGAAGCCGACGATCTGGAAGTCGGAGGGAGCGGAAAGACCGCTGTCCAGCAGTTTGACATATGCTCTGGCGGCAAGTATGTCGCTTGTGGCGAAGATTCCGTCGATATCGGGATGCTCTTCCATCAATTCCTCCAGGTTTTTCCTGAAGTTTTCGGCAAACAGGTCTTCTTCGCCTATAAGATACTCATAATAACTGATTCCCATGCGGTCGCACTCGTCGCGGAAGCCCTGATAGCGCAGACGGGCGGGAAGATACGGAGCAGTTTTGTTTCCGAATAAGACGGGATGCCTGCAGCCGCCGTTGATTAAAGCCTGCGCCGCCATTGTGCCGCCGCGATAGTTGTCGCAGGAAACGGAGGGGACGTTGCTGATCGTGCGTTCGATGCTTACCATGGGAAGCTCGTAATCGGCATATATGGTGGCGTCCTCAAGCCTGGAGCAAAGAAGTATTCCGTCGACCTTGTTTGCCCGAAGCATGGAAACCATTTCGCGCTCCTTGTCGGCATGGTTTGCCGAGGTGCACAGGAGCAGTTTATATCCGTATTTATAACAGGCGTTTTCTATTGCCGCGGAAAGCCTGCTGAAGAAGGGGTGATCCAGATAAGGGATGATCAGGCCAATAATCTTGCTGCGTTTTGTTAAAAGAGAGCGAGCCATTTCGTTAGGATGATAATCCAGCTCTTTCATGACTTTCAGGACTTTTTTCCTTGTTTTTTCGCTGATCGCTCCCCGATTGTTCATGATTCTTGAAACAGTTGTTACCGATACGCCAGCGAGTTCGGCCACATCCTTGATTGTTGCCAAAAGATCACATCCTAATATAAATGTTATCAATTCTTTTAAAAGGCAAAATTCTAAAGTACTTTGTATTATAATACAAAAATAACCGAACTTCAATATATTTATGTTGATTTTCGGGGTATTAAGCGCTAAATTGAAAAAAATTCGGATATTCCGTCGAAAATTTGTAAACCTGTACACGGTATTGGAATTCGGACAATGAAAACGATTGACAACACGAATATATCATGTATACTGTTATTGGATGTAACATTTCTTAAGTTTATCTATCATAAATGCAATTCAACAAAAAAAGCCTGATTGGGGAGATGAGCGATATGGAGCTGGCAGCAGCGTCTATTTTTAAAGACAATATGGTCCTGCAGAGAGGAAAAGAGGTCGCAGTATGGGGCTCCGCGGAAAGCGGAAGTCTCGTTACCGTTGAAATAAACGGCGTAAGCGCGGCGGCGACGGCCGTTCAGAGCAAATGGATGGTGAAGCTCCCGCCGATGGAAGCGTGCACGGGATGCGAAATGCGTATAAAGGACGACAAGGGCGGTTTGCTTGTATTCGGGAACGTTGCTTTAGGCGAAGTCTGGATCGCCGGAGGACAGTCCAATATGGAAATGGCAATGTACGCCGACGCCGATTTTGAGGAGGCGAAGCGCCAGGCCGATTTTTCCGACATCAGGTTTTACGACGTACCCAAAGTGTCGTATGAGGGCCAGATGGAGGACGAGGACTATTCCGAATATGGAATATGGAGAAGCCTGACTCCCGATGACATCGAGTATTTTTCGGCCGTCGGCCATCATTTTGCAAAGGTGCTGTATGAGAAGCTCAATGTTCCGGTGGGTATTGTCGGCTGCAACTGGGGTGGGTCTCCCGCCGCCGCATGGACCGACGAGAGCTATCTGACCGGCGAGCTTGAGTGCTATCTTCGCGATAATGAAGAGGCCCTGAAGGGACTTGACTTTGACGAGTATGCAAGGAATTTCAAAGCCGAAAGACGGCGTGTGAGCACGCCGGAAGCGAAAAAAGCCTCGCGGGAAATGATGAAAACCCCGGTGCTTAAGCCTTTGGAGCTGAAGTTTCCCTTCGACGAATCGAAGATGCTTGTGTATATGAACGGACCTTATTCGCCCTTCCGCTCGTGCGGCCTTTATCATACGATGCTTGAAAAAATTATGCCGTATACGGCCGCGGGCGTTATTTGGTATCAGGGCGAAGCGGATACGAACCGTGCGGATATTTATGACAAAATGTTCGGTACGATGATCCGTTGCTGGAGGGACGGATGGAACGAGGAACTCCCCTTCCTGTTCGTCCAGCTGGCGCCGTTGGGGACTTTTGCGGTGAGCAAAGGCGAGACATTCGTTCCGATCCGCGCGATGCAGGAAAAGGTATCGAAGGCCGTACCGAAAGCATATATGGCGTGCATAATGGATGCGGGCATGGAGTTTGACATCCATCCCAAGAAGAAAAAGCCCGTGGGTGAGAGGCTGGCGCTTCTTGCCCTTGGCAAAGTGTATGGAAAGGATATATTGTGCGAATCTCCCGAGGCCGTCGGAATCTCAAAGGAGAACGGCGCCATTAAGGTAACGTTTGACAACGCAGGAGAAGGCCTGTATGTCAGCGGCGAAAAAATTAACGCCGTCGAACTGTACATAGACGGGAAACCGGAAGACGACTATACGGCGAAGGCCGAAGGCTCGCAGCTTCTTATTAAAAACCCGCGCATAACCGAAAATACGAAAGTCGAGCTGAGATTTGCGTGGGTGGGCTATTGCGAGGTTAACTTGTATAACAGCGCGGGACTTCCCGCCAAGCCGTTTGTTCTTTGTTCGTGACATAAAGCGGCGAAAAGTACGGAGCGGAGACAAAATAAGGCTTTAGAACCCGTAAACAGTATTGTGAACGATTATAAAGGGGCTGTTGCAAAACAGGCAGCGATTTTCGTTTTGCTACAACCCCTTTTGATTGTGTCTGATTTGTCAGTCTTGATGATTTTATCTAACTGAGTCAGGAGGTGCGTTGGAGTTCCGCTCAGACCAGATATGGTATTCAGGTAGTTAATAATTAAAAAAAACAACTTATTTCATATAAAAAACAACACATTTTCAATTTAAGTATTTAATAAGTCGGAGAACAGTGATATAGGATAATTGGGAACCTGAGGCTGAGAATAATTTATAAGCCGCGGGGATCTTAAGAAAGCGTATTACCCATGTTGGAGATAGTGCACCCAAACCAGGAAGAACTGATCGCTTTGGCATAAAGTTTTTGCAACGTGGCTTAAAGACGGCAAAGAGCAGCGGCAATTAAGGAGCGACCGTCGAAATCGGGCGGTCCGGGCCGCAAAATGTCAATAATATAAAGCCAAATATATAAAGGAGATAATACCATGAAAAACTTATCCATAAGCAAAAAGCTTTTTTTGGGTTTTGGCATAATGTTTGCCATACTGCTTGCGACGGCGGCATTGTCCGCGTACAGCATAAACAACATCGGGGAACAGATACGATTGTATTCGAAATATACCGTCCCGAACTCGCAATACCTTTCAAGTATGAGATTTGATATGGAAGGGGCCAAGCAGAACATACTGCTTACCCTCGTGGAAGATGACGAGCAGGCGGCCAATGAAGCTCTGAAAAAGGCAAACGCATACAATGAAGACTTTTTGACGGTTCTTGATCTTTATGCCCAAAACCAGAGAAACGGCGAAAGGGATGCGGATATTGAAGAAATAAGGTCGATACTGGAGAAGGTATCCAGCGCTCAAAAGTTATTTAACAACTTGAATGTCAATACGAACGACGCGAAAAAGGATACGGCGCTGAAGGTGTATCTGAGGCAATACGAACCAGCCTTGTCCCGGATATCCGACATCCTGAATGGGTTCGCCGAAGCGGAAAATGAGTACTCAGCGGCGCAAAGCGATACCGCGTCGCAAAGTATGAGCTTTGCCTGGATTCTGCT